>Ga0180433_10006272_pt1 | contig 15647 bp, 13 predicted proteins | sample SS_ome_8_FD_132980 | JGI IMG/M metagenome (GOLD analysis project Ga0180433, IMG submission 132980) | Hypersaline lake sediment archaeal communities from the Salton Sea, California, USA - SS_1_D_1 metaG | ecosystem: Environmental > Aquatic > Non-marine Saline and Alkaline > Hypersaline >... | reverse complement strand
GAGTGTGTTATAAAATGATCAAAGCATTCGGCTATTTTATCGAAATCATCAAGGGCAGCATAATAACGGCGCGTCATTTCGTCGTAAACATGTTCTTCCACATACTCAAGCTGTTCGGGGTAAGGACCAAGAGAAAAGGCGCTGTGACGACACAGTATCCAGAACAAAAGGTGGAAATTGCCCGTCGTCATCGCAGTCTGCACAGATTGATGAAGCGAGATGATGGAAAACCCCGGTGTGTAGCCTGCATGTTGTGTGCAACCGTTTGTCCCTCTGAGTGCATCTATATAGAAGCGGCCGAAGATGATGATCCGGAAATTCAGAAATATCCTTCAAAGTTCATCATTGACCTGACCCGGTGCTGTTTTTGCGGTTTTTGTGTCGAAGCTTGTCCCGAAGATGCCATCCGTATGGATACTGATACTATTGAAATCGCCGAATACTCGAGGGAAGCCCTGTATTACGACCTCGATAGACTCCTCGGATGACCGTCAACAATCTTAGCCTTGGCCGATTCTCTCTTCATGGACTCCGCGATGGATATTTTGCCCTGGATGGGGGATCTATGTTTGGAGTCGTTCCTAAGCCGATTTGGGAAAAAACTTTTGCGGCAGATGAACAAAACAGAATACATTTCGGCCTGAACTCTCTCTTGATCGAGACTGAATCGGCAAAGGTTCTCGTGGATACCGGTATTGGATCACTCATCCCGGATAAATTTCTTCAGTATTATGAAGTGGAACAAGATCCGGGGCTTGTGCAAACTTTGAGGAATCTTGGCACCGAGCCGGGAGCCATTGATTTTGTGATCAACACCCACCTCCATTTCGATCACTGCGGCGGAAACACACGCAAGGACGAAAAGGATCAAATTGTTCCGGTTTTTCCGAAGGCGAAATATGTCATACAAAAGGGAGAATGGGAATACGGCCTAAATCCCGTATACAGGGACAAAGTGAGCTATTTCTCCCAAACCTATGCTCCCCTTCGAGATGGCGGCCTCCTGCAGCTGATCGATGGCGACGGTCCAGTTACGGAAGGGGTTTCCGTGATATTGACACCGGGGCACACGAGCCATCATCAGAGCGTTCTTGTGGAATCCGGAGGAAAAAAACTCGCATTTCTTGGAGATGCGGTTCCCACGTCCGCACATGTTGGTTTGGCCTACATTGCGAGCTATGACATCTTTCCCATGACAACTCTCGAGACGAAGACAAAAATCCTCGATAAGGCTGCCGAGGAGGACTGGATCATCGCTTTTGTCCACGACCCTCAGCACTTCTTCGGCAAAATCCGAAAATCAAAAGATAAATTCATCTTCGAACCTCTCTAGCGGGAAGCATTGCCAAATCCGTGATGGAAGGCTTGTTGAACGACCTGATTGATGATTTCGAAAACACGCCCATTTCCCGTCTTTTATGAAAATCGACTCGGTTTCCGGCCTCGCTCTCCTTTCCCTGCGGGAAAAGGAACCATGCCCGCTTCGGCCTTCAAACGGTTTTTGCCGTCACACAATCTGGTCACTTCATATTGCACATAGAATCGAGTGCCATCACGGATCCGGAAATGCTATCCCCCGTTCGCAAGACCTTGCAGTTAGGGGCAGGGAGTGGTATAAAAGGATGTCATAGAGAGAGAGGAAAAAGATATGAGTGATGAGAACGAACTGATAGCCTGTGAGGTTTGTAAGAAAATGATCCCGAAAGCTACAGCTCTTCACGCAGAAGGGGAGGAGTATGTGGTGCATTTTTGTGATACAAGCTGCCTAGCCTTTTGGGAGAAGGATGAGAAGAAAAAGGAAGAGGTTAAAGAAAAAGACTGATCGTCCCCGCTTAAGAAAAATCTCTTGATATCCAATCGGTGGCCTTTGTTTTCTGCACACTGCTAGAAAACGTGGTATTATACGGCGCTGCACATCATCTATCTTTGCCTTTTGATTCGGGCCAGGATTCGTTAGCCTAAGTTCAGGGATAAAATGACCAAAAAAAGGAGTCTCAAGATGCTCGTCCCCACCCTTATCATGGCTGTCTTGGCAATTGCCTCTATCATTTACGGCTATTCCAAAGGTGGCAATCAACATATCGCCGGCCTTAAGATCTCCCTTAAAATGACAGCAGAAATTCTCCCTCTTTTGGTTTTTGCCTTTATCCTGGCAGGCATGGTGCAGGTGCTGCTCCCGCAGGCGCAAATCTCGAGATGGATTGGAACGGAATCCGGCCTTCGAGGGCTTCTCATCGGCACATTAGCCGGAGGGATCACACCAGGGGGGCCTTACGTGAGCCTTCCTCTTGCGGCGGGCTTATTGAAGGCTGGCGCCGGCGTGGGAACGATGGTGGCCTTTATCACCGCCTGGTCGCTTTGGGCCATTTCCCGTGTTCCCATGGAGGTGGGTGTTATGGGCTGGAAATTTACAGTCATACGCCTGACTTGCACATTTTTCTTCCCCCCCTTTGCCGGCCTTGTCGCGCAAATCTTTTTTTCCGGGACTAAGATATAGATGGAAAGGTCTGAAACAGTATGAAACTGAAATTTCTGGGAGCAACCCAGCAGGTGACCGGTTCCTGTTACTATCTTGAAGCCGGAGGTCTGCGCATTCTCGTCGAATGTGGTCAGTTTCAGGAAAGGAAATATCTGTATAGGAATTGGGAATCCTTTCCTGTCTCTCCCTCTCAAATCGATGTCCTCGTCCTTACTCATGTCCATTTGGATCATTGTGGGTTGATCCCGAAGCTGGTGAGAGAGGGTTTCTCAGGCCCGATTCTGACAACGTCCGCTTCACAGGAGATGCTAGAAATTGTGCTTCTCGATGCGGCTAAAATTCACGAGGAAGATGCCGCCTACAAAAAAAAGAGACACAAGAGAGAAAAGCGGAAAGGCCCCTATCCTGAAATTCCTCTGTTCACCATGGAAGACGCCCAAAAAGCATTCCCTTTGGTTCAAGATATTCCGTATGGCACTCCCCAGAAACTTAACAACGCCGTCAGTTTGCAGTTGCACGATGCAGGACATATTCTCGGATCGGCCATGGCAGAATTTGTTATTGACGCAAACGGGCGAGAACAGCGGATAGTTTTTTCCGGAGATATCGGTCAGTGGGACAAGCCGCTGGTCCGTGATCCATCGGTGTTTGAACAGGCTGATTATCTTGTCATGGAATCGACCTACGGAAACCGGAGCCACGACGATTTTGAAAGCGTGGAAGATCAGTTGCGCAGAATCATCAAGGACACAGTCTCCGACGGGGGGAATATCGTCATTCCTACCTTTGCCATAGAACGTGCTCAAGAAGTTCTCTATTGCCTGAGCCAGTTGGAACGAAGAGATCTTATCCCTTATCTCATGGTCTTTCTTGACAGCCCCATGGCTGTGGATATCACTCACGTCTTTTTGAGACACAAAGAGCTATTGGATCAGGAAACACTCGCTCTTTTTAGGGAAGGGAATTCGCCTTTTGGGTTTCCTGGGCTGCGACTCGTCAGATCCGTCGAGCAGTCGAAAGCGATCAATTCCATCCGGGGTTCCTGTGTAGTCATGGCAGGATCAGGAATGTGCACGGGGGGGCGAATCAAACACCATCTTGTCCAGAACATACACCGGGCAGAATCTACGATCCTTTTTGTCGGATATCAAGCCCACGGGACTTTGGGCCGGCATATCGTGGATGGCAAGAAGGAAGTGCGCATCCACGGCAAAATGCATCATGTCCGAGCCAGGATCGAGCAAATTCAAGGCTTCTCTGCACACGCCGATGATAAGGATTTGATGAGATGGATTGGCTCCTTGAAATGTCCTCCCAAGAGGATCTTCGTAACCCATGGAGAAAAGAATGCTGCTTTAGCCCTTGCAAAGAGCATAAAAACCCACTTGAAATGGCCAGTCAGCGTTCCTAAATATCTTGATGAGTTCCCCCTCACTTAAAACCGCAGAGAGAAGGTTGTCTGATTTTCGGGCTCAGAGTAAACATTGATTGTGCCATTGTGAAGACGCATGATTTGTCTTGAAAGACTCAACCCTATCCCAGAGCCCCCATCTTTTGTGGAGTAAAAAGGGACAAAGATTTTTTCGCGATTTTCACTCGAAATCCCCGGCCCGTTGTCGCTTACCTGGATGAGAATATGGCCCCGGTCATCCAGCCGTGCCAGAAGCTGTATTTGAGGCTTTTGCTGGTTTTCGAGGGCCTGAAGGGCATTGAGCAGCAGGTTGATGAGAACCTGTTCGATCAGCTCCGGATCGGCTGTGACTTCGAGCATATCGGGTTCAACCTTGACCGTGAACGCGATACCTTTTTCTCTGATATTCGTCTGCATAAGCTTTTCAATACGGTCAAAGAGCTCCTTGATGGCAACAACCTGGAAATTTGGCTGAGGGATAAGAGTGAGATTTCTGTAGGCATCCACGAAGTGGAGCAGACCCTGGCTCCTTTTCTGGATTGTCTTGACCGCTTGCTGCATGTCATCCAACGTTTCTTTTTCACCCTCGTCAGCTGTTTTGAGGCTTGCAAGATTTTCGTTAAGCAGCTCGTTCATGGTTGAGGCGAGCGAAGAGATGGGGGTGATGGAATTCATGATTTCATGCGTTAAAACACGGATGAGCTTTTGCCAGGCATCGATTTCTGTTTTTTCCAGTTCGCTCTGAATGTTTTGTATGCTCACCAATGAAATTATCTGTCCCCCCAATTTAAATTCTGTCGAGTAGAGCGCAAGGTGCAATATCTCCCCGTTGTCATCGATCTTGACAAGGGCTCTTTCTTTGGGCCCGAGCTTGAGCAGTGTATCTACCAAATCCCGGCTGAACGGCTCTAAGGCTTTGATGTTTTTGAGCCGAGGGAGCTTGAGCAGACGCTTTGCGGCCGTATTGATGAGCTCGACCTCTCCGTTCTTTTGGAATGCGATGAGCCCTACACCGATGTGCTGGACGACGGTTTGGAGATAGTGATAGTGTTCTTCCTTTTCCGAACGGGTTTTCCGGAAGGCATCGACCACATCGTTGAAGGCGTTTCTCAGTTCAGAGAAGGATTTGCCGCGGCCGTCTTCTTTGAAGGTTTGTGCAAAATCCTCGTATTTGATGGACTCGAAAAATCGCGTCAGATCCCGGTTCGTGCCTTCGACATATCTGATGAGCGCATAGATTTGGTAAATACACACGAGTGCTGTGATGAACAGCGCAGCGAACAGCTCTGTCCGGAAAATGAGATAAAAAAAGAGCAAGAGAGTGAGACTTATGACCATGATCCGGATGGCGACGTTGATGCGGAAGCCTTTATAAACCATATTTTTCCAGCCGGCGATAGAGTGAAGTCCTCGATAAGCCGAGTTCTTTGGAGGCTTGACTGATATTGCCACCATGTCTGCTGAGCACCCTTCGGATGGTTGCTTTTTCCACTTCTTCCAGGTTATACGTATCCAATAAGATTCCGTCTCCCTTTGTTTCCGGGGAGGGGAAGAGGAAATCGCTCGGCTGGAGTGAATTGGAATCACTCATGATAACAGCTCTTTCGATAGCGTGCTGCAGCTCTCGAATGTTACCCGGCCACTGGTATTTTTCCAGTTTCTTTAACGTCCCTGCGCTTATTCTTTTCGGCGGTTTGTTGTATTTTTTTGAATAAACCTTTAAAAAGTGATCGATAAGGAGGGGGATATCTTCGACTCTCTCTCGAAGCGGAGGGATGTGGATTTCTACGGTGTTTATCCGGTAAAGCAGGTCCTGACGAAAATCATTGTTTGCCACCATCTCGTGGATAGGCATGTTGGTGGCACATATTAGCCGGACATCAATGGGTATCGTTTTGTTCGCTCCAAGCCGTGTTACAGCCCGTGTTTCGATGACTCCCAGAAGTTTTGCTTGAAGCGTCAAGGGGAGGTTTCCGATTTCGTCAAGAAAGAGCGTTCCTCCCGACGCGACTTCGAATCTCCCGGCTCTGCTGTCTTTGGCATCGGTGAAGGCCCCTTTCACGTGCCCGAACAGCTCGCTCTCAAAGAGAGTTTCGCTGAGAGCGCCCATATCCACAGCGATAAATACCTCATCCGCACGGGGAGATTGTCTGTGCAAAGCTCTAGCCACGAGCTCTTTGCCCGTGCCGTTTTCCCCTAGAATAAGGACATTTGCATCCGTTTTGGCGACCTTTGTGATCGTGCTGAACACCTCGTGTATGGCCCTGCTCTCACCGATGAAATCATGAAAGGGTTGATCCAGGTCGGCACTCAATTGTTTTTGCCGCGATCGAAGACTCTCTGCTTCAACACGAGAAAAGCGCAGGTTTATAGCCGCATTGAACGTAGCCAGGACTTGTTCATTCTGCCAGGGTTTCAGGACGAAGTCAGTGGCGCCCTCTTTGATCGCCCTGACAGCCATTCCCACATCGCCAAAAGCGGTGATCAGGACGACAACGGCAGAAGGATCGGCTTCGAGTATCTTGTCGAGCCAGTAAAAACCCTCCTGGCCACTGGTGGCACCCGCGGCGAAATTCATATCCAGGAAGATGACATCATAATTTTCATTCTTGAGAAGAATGGGGATAGTGTTGGGTGAGTTCTCTGTGTGCACCTCGGCAGCATGCTGTTTAAGGAACAAGCGTGCAGCCTGAAGAATGTCCTCATCGTCATCGACGATCAGTACTTTGCCTTTCTTTTTTTTCATTTCTCTAACCTTTTTGATAGCTTTGTCGCCGTGGATTGCAAAAACTGTGCCATGTGTCCGGTTTTGAACACTTTGCCCTATGCGTACTCTCGAAGAACGCCACAATTTTTATTTCTAAAAAATAAGTTCTCATCTATCTGTGCATATCTCCTGGGGGGATTGTCCGATATCGTACACTATTTGTTATACCAGCGAACACTTTTTTTGTAAATAGATTAAACTTTTTTCCTGGAAATTCCGTCATTTGAATGTGGCATAATAATTGCAATAAATTTTGTGATGACTATGAATTGGAATAGAATATTCGATCTGATGTATATGGAGCATTAAAATGGGAATGGATCGTCCGATTAAAAAGAAGAAGTGGCCGCCAAAGAGAATAGCGACCTTTGCCGCCATCGGCATTTTTGTTATCTTCGTTATCTACGTTTTTGCCTTCCAATTTAACAAATCCACTCTGAATGTGAGGAAAGAAAGGCTTACTATTTCCAAAGTTGCCAAAGGCCCGTTCCAAGAATTCATCCCGGTCATAGGGGAGGTTATGCCTATCGATACCTATAATCTCGATGCCGTTGATGGTGGCAGGGTAGAGGAGATCTATATGGAAGCCGGGTCTGTGATCAAAAAAGGAGACAAAATCTTAAAGCTGGCCAACACCAACCTTCTCCTGGATATCATGTGGCGCGAGGCCGAGCTTTTTCAGCAGAGCAACAACTTGCGCAACACGCGCCTTCAGATGGAGCAGTACAAATTGCAGCTCAAACAAGAGCTGGCGACTATCGAGAATAAGCTGCAACAGCAGAAGCGGGTTTATGAACGGTATCAAGAACTAATCAAGGACGACTTGATTGCTCAGCACCAATTTGACCTGGCCAAGGACGAGTACGAATATTTGGAGAAAGCAAAGCAACTGACCATGGAGAGCCAGCAGAACGAGCTGGAATTCAGACAATCCCAGGTTGACGCCCTGGAAGCATCACTCAAGCGAATGCAGGATAACCTCGAGATCGTCAAGGAAAAGCAGGAAAATCTCACCATACGGGCACCTATTTCCGGTCACCTGACAGCGCTTGATGCCGAGATCGGCCAATCCAAGTCAGCCGGGCAACGGCTTGGGCAGATTGACGTCATGGATGCCTTCAAAGTCAGAGTCCCCGTCGATGAGCACTATCTGGCCCGTGTGCAGGAGGGACGAGGAGGAACATTTGATTTTGCCAACAACACCTATAATTTAAAGGTTCGGAGGGTTTTTTTGGAAGTCATCGATGGCCGGTTCGAAATTGATATGGATTTTGTCGGCGAGGTTCCGAGCGGTATCCGGCGGGGTATGACACTGCATATTCGCCTGGAGATGGGAGACATTTCCGAAGATGCTATTCTGCTTGCCAAAGGCGGTTTTTTCCAGACAACGGGAGGTAACTGGGTGTATGTGCTTGACGATTCAGAAAAAGTGGCCACCAAAAGGCCGATCAAACTGGGCATGTCAAACGCCTATGTCCATGAAGTTCTGGAAGGCCTAAGCCCCGGTGAAAAAGTCATCACATCTTCTTACGAAAGCTTTGGGAATCACGAACGCCTGCTTTTGAAGTAGATTGTGGATTGTTTGCATTTGGGCATTATGCTTATGATATATTTTTGCTTAGCTGAAGCCATTGGAGCTGACAGCGCAAATCCTTTTAGGAGGGATAAATGATAAAGACAAAAGGCCTTACAAAGGTTTACACAACAGAAGAAGTGGAGACAACGGCTCTGAACAACATCAATCTCGAAATCAAGGAAGGTGAATACGTTGCGGTCATGGGACCGTCAGGGTGCGGAAAATCAACCCTTCTGAACGTTCTCGGAATGATCGACCAGCCAAGCAGCGGAGAATATTTCTTTTTCGAAGATGAGGTTTCCAGGTATTCGGAGCGACAGAGGGCAAATCTGAGGAAGAACAACATCGGGTTTGTGTTCCAGAGTTTCAATCTCATTGACGAGCTTACTGTCTATGAAAATGTCGAACTCCCTCTGCTCTACCTGGGTTATTCTTCCTCGGAGCGAAAAAAGAAAGTCACCGAAGCACTGGAACAAATGGAAATCATGGCCCGCAAAAGTCACTTCCCTCAACAGCTGTCCGGAGGGCAACAACAGAGAGTTGCCGTCGCCAGGGCGGTCGTGGCCCAGCCGAAGCTCATACTGGCTGACGAGCCGACAGGAAACTTGGATTCTGCCCATGGAGAAGAGGTCATGAACCTGTTGGGTTCTCTCCATGAACAGGGCACAACGATAATCATGGTGACTCATTCACCCGCGTACGCTGAATACAGCCATCGCATCATTCATCTGTTCGATGGTCATGTTGTGTCCGAAAACATTCAGAAAGAATTCAGGATTTAGGCAGCACAGTAAGCTTCTTGGCCTTGATTACGGGCAATCCTGTGAGGTCTTGCCTTGTTTTGTTGGATGAATGAGGAGAGAAATATGATCAAGCTGAACGATATCACAAAATACTATTCAACCGGATTCGTGAAAACGTATGTCCTTCGGAACATTGACCTAGAAGTGGAAGAAGGAGAATTTCTGACTGTTATGGGGCCATCTGGTGCCGGCAAGTCCACATTGTTGCACATCATTGGTATGTTGGATACCCCGTCGAATGGCGAGTATTTGTTTTATGATAGGAAAGTCCACAAGCTGAGTGAGAAACAGCGGTCCGACATACACAAGCATCATATAGGATTCGTCTTCCAGGCCTATCATCTTATCGATGAGTTGACTGTGTATGAAAATTTGGAGACCCCTTTGCTCTATAAAAAAGTCAAGGGTTCAGAGCGAAAGGGTCTTGTCTGTGATGCGCTCGACAAATTCGGGATTGTTGCCAAAAAAGATTTGTTCCCCAACCAATTGTCAGGAGGACAGCAGCAACGTGTAGCTGTAGCCAGGGCCATCATCACCAATCCCAAACTCATCCTTGCCGACGAACCCACCGGTAACTTGAACAGCAAAGAAGGGGCCGAGATCATGGAGATGTTCAAGGAATTGAATAACAACGGAACAACGATTATCCAGGTGACCCATTCAGAGAAAAACGCCTCGTATGGAAAACGTGTTATCCATCTCTTGGATGGATGGATTCAAAATTAGCGCCGTGTTTTGCATCAGAAGCTGTTGTGCACCATCTATTCCCGATGCCCTCATGATCTGGACGCATTTCCAAAACTATGATTTAAAGGATATGAAATGCTAGTGCACGATTTTCACCGGATGGCCGTGTCCATTGAAGGAGTATTATAATGAAAAGCCGCATTATCATAGTCTGTGCTTTATTAGGTATCTTCATCGCTTTCCTGGTCGGGCAAGACAGTGAGCTTCGTCTCAGTCTGGACGAATGCATAGCAACGGCGTTGAGGAACAATTTGAATGTTGCCGTTGAGATAAAGAATCCCGAGCTCTCAGATATATCAGTATCCCGGGCTAAGGAAAAATTTTTACCTCAACTTGGTTTCCAATACGGAAATCAACACACGAACAATCCCTCAATTTCTTTTCTCGAAGCGGCAGACCAAGTCACTGCGGATTTTATGGACTATCAAGCGGAATTGAGCCAGGAGATTCCCACGGGAGGCCGGTTTTCGGTTCGCCTTTACTCATACAAGAGTGATTCGAACCAGCTTTTCCAGACCATTAATCCCCGCTACGGCAGCAATCTCTCCTTCAATTTTTCCCAGCCGATTTTGAAAAATTTTGGATTCAAAACCAGCCGAAAAGAAATAATCGTGGCCCAGAATAACCTGGATATCTCTGAAGCCAAATTCAAGTCTATCCTCCTGGATACGATATATTCCGTGGAGGAAGCTTACTGGAACTTGGCCTACAACATTGCCCATCTCGAAGTCATGAGGCAATCTCTCAAGCTGGCGCAGGATCTCCTGGCGAAGAACAAAAAAGAGGTTGAAGTGGGCACTTTAGCTCCTATTGAGGTTTTGACCGCTGAAGCGGAAGTGGCCACGAGGGAGGCCGATATCCTCCAGGCAGAAGTTCAAGTCAAAAACAGCGAAGACAGCCTGAAAACAATCATCAATATTGGGGCGGAACAAAAGGATCTTCAAGTTCCCGTCATCCCCGCAGACAGCCCCAGTTATGAAGAATACGAGATCACCATCGACGAAGCCTTGAGAAAAGGAATGGAGAATCGCCCAGATTTGCAGGAAGTCAGGCTGGACATCAAGAATAAGGATGTTGAAGTGGGGTATGCCCGGAATCAACTGCTGCCCGAGCTGACTTTGAATGCGTCATATTGGAGTCCGGGCCTCTCGGGGAGCCGGATTCTGTACGAGAATGACGATCCCTTGACAGGCATTGTGGTTGGGGTTATTCCCGGGAAGGCCTCGGATGCACTGAACGATGCCTTCGGTTTCAAATACAACAACTGGTATGTGGGATTCACTCTAACAGTTCCCACAAACACTATTTTCTCCAGAGCCCAGTATGCGGAAGCTCGGGTCAATTTAGAGAAAAAGCAGCTGGAATTGCAGCATAAAGAGCAGCAGGCATTTCTCGAAATCAGGAATGCCGTGCGTTCGGTGCAGACAAATTACGAGCGGATAAAAGCTTACAAGGTAGCCAGAGAACTGGCTGAGAGAAAACTGGCCGCTGAAGAAAAAAAACTAAAAGTAGGATTAACGACCAATTATGTCGTTCTTCAGCATCAGCGGGACCTGGCGACAGCCAGGAGTAATGAATTGAGAGCTATAGCTGACTACATCCTATCTTTGGCTGCACTGGAAAAAGCAATGGGAACCACACTCAAAGCCCGGAACATCAGACCTGCTTCGGTGTCCCGCTAGCCTCTTACGTCCATTTCTGATCCCTCAATAAAGCACACGGGTTTTAATGGCATCACGAATTTGGAGATGCTCCCTTCGAATCCGTAGTTTTTTGCATCTCGAGATTCAGTGGCATATAATAGACGCCTAAAATTTTTATGGACGTGGTTTTCGTTTCCACGGCATGTCGATTGGTGGAAGATAAATCAGAAAGCAATTTTTAAAGTGAGGATCTTCATAACCGGAGGTACAGGCTTTGTCGGGAGCGCTTTGGTTGAGGCCCTTGTCGAAAGAGGCTTTTCAGTAACCATTCTTACCCGGCGTGCATCTGCACAAAAAAAGGGACATGAAGCGACATGCGTCGTCGAGGGTGATGCCAGGAAATCCGGAGAGTGGCAGGACCTTCTGCTCGACCATGATGTCGTCATTAACCTGGCGGGGGCAACCATTTTCCAGAGATGGAATGACAGGCAAAAAGAGATTATCAGAGAAAGTCGGGTTTTGACCACGCAACAGATTGTTACAGCCTTATCCTTGAATCCCGAGAAAAAGATTGACCTGATCAATGCATCGGCTGTCGGATACTATGGATACCATGGGGATGAGCTCATCGATGAAGGTGTCTCCTCCGGGATGGATTTTTTAGCCTCTGTCTGCCGGGAATGGGAAGCTGTGGCACTCAAAGCGAAGACCCATGGTTCACGAGTTGTGCTCTGCCGCTTTGGTGTTGTCCTAGGAAAACAAGGGGGGGCTTTGCAAAAATTGTTGCGCCTCTTTCGATGGGGGCTCGGAGCGCGGCTCGGCACCGGCAAACAGTGGTTTTCCTGGATTCATGAAAGAGATTTGGTTCGCATCATTATCTATCTTCTGGAAAACAGAGATAGAGAGGGTCCGGTGAACTGCACGTCGCCGGAACCTGTACGGAATGAAGACCTGACGAGATGCTTGGGGAAAGCATTGAAAAGGCCGATAGTCATGCCTCCTGTGCCCGGATTTGTGCTCAGGATTGCCCTGGGAGGTTTTTCGGAAACTCTCCTCAAGGGCCAAAGAGTTATACCAAAGGCTTTGAATGATGATGGCTTTTCCTTCGAGTATCCCGTTTTAGAAAGAGCATTGCAGGACATTGTCTCTGATTAACAATAAATGGGGTCAGACTTCGGCGAATGCAGCACACTCAATGTGGATGTGCTCACATGCCCTTCTACTATTGCCAGTCCGGCCTCGATTTTAATTGATATCCTGGGGATTGCGGTGCGTATCGTAAGGCAAAATCAAAAGTATCGATAGGAGGAGCGATGCCTGATAAAAAAATGATGGGGTTTTTGACTTGTGTTGTGATTGTATTCCTGATTCCGTTTGTTTGTCATGCGCAGAGTGCAAAGGAGGTTAAAGACCTCTTTGAAAAGCTTGATTGGCGATGTATCGGCCCCGCTGCTATGGGAGGCCGTACGGTCGATATTGATGTGGTCGAAGCCAAGCCCTGGATCATCTATGCGGCCATCGGACCCAGCGGTGTGTGGAAAACAGTGAACAACGGAAACACCTGGACTCCCGTATTCCACGAAGAAAACACAGTATCTGTCGGGGATGTCACGATTGCCCAATCCCATCCCCACATCGTATGGGTTGGGACGGGAGAACACACCTGCCGGAACAGCGTTACTATCGGGGATGGTGTCTATAAGTCGACAGATGCTGGCAAAACATGGACACACATGGGATTGACAGACACGCGACACATCAGCCGTATCATCCTCAATCCGGGTGATCCCAATATCGTCTATGTGGCAGCTATGGGCCACCTCTGGGGACAAAATGAAGAGCGGGGCATTTATAAATCTCAAGATGGTGGCCAAAACTGGGAAAAAATCTTGTATGTCGACGAGGACACGGGGTTTGCCGACCTGGCCATGGATCCATCGGACAGCCTCACGCTCTATGCCGCGGCCTATGAATACCGCCGTCATCCCTACTATTATTCCAGCGGTGGCCCGGGGAGCGGGCTCTATAAAACAACCGATGGGGGGAGGACTTGGAAAAAACTGAAGAAGGATTTGCCCCAAGGAATCTTGGGAAGAATAGGAATCAGTGTGAGCCGTAGTAAACCGAACGTGGTCTACGTGCTCATCGAAGCCGAGGATTCCGGAATCTGGAGGTCTGAGGACAGAGGAGAAACCTGGTCCCGTACGGCTGACAAAAAAACATTCAAACAGGTCAACAGCCGGCCTTTTTACTACAGCCAAATCCGGGTCGATCCCAGCGATGACAAGGTCATCTATGTCTTTTCTTCGGGAGGCTTTGTCTCCCGGGATATGGGGCGAAAATTCAAGTCATACTCTGGGGGCACCCATTCCGATCATCATGCGCTCTGGATCGATCCCCAGAATCCGCTTCATTTGATCGACGGAAATGATGGCGGTATCGACATCACCTATGACGGCGGAAAAACCTGGCTTCCCATCCAGCACATGGCACTGGCCGAGGTCTACCAGATCGGATTCGACAGACGATCTCCCTATTCTGTCTACTGTGGGCTTCAGGATAATGGACTCTGGGGAGGGCCGAGCCGGACGCTCCATTATCCGGGAATCACGAACGAAGATTGGTACCCTGTGGGAGGCGGTGATGGTTTCTACGCGCAGGTCGATCCTTCCGATGACAACATCATCTACGGAAACTCCCAGATGAACGGGATGTACAGGTATGATTTGCGGACAGGCCAGAGTCAGATCGTCAAACCCATGGCCTCCCTCGAAGATCCGCCCTACCGGTATAACTGGAATGCTCCCATCCACATCTCTCCCCACAATCCCAAGGTCGTTTACACTGGGGGGAATTTTTTATTCAGCACCGAGGATGGCGGCCAGACCTGGGACATCATCAGTCCGGACCTCACCACCGATGATCCGGAGAAACAGAAAGACTCGGGAGGTCTTCTCTCGCCGGAAAACACCGGTGCCGAATCACACTGCACCATTATCACCATTGCCGAATCGCCGGTTAAAAAGGGAGTGATCTGGTGCGGAACCGACGACGGCAATGTCCAGGTCACACAAGATGGGGGAGCGACTTGGACCAACGTCGTCAAAAATGTGCCCGGTTTGCCTCCACACACATGGTGTGCCCGGATCGAGGCTTCACATTTTGATGCGGGTACAGCCTATGCTGCTTTTGACGGTCATCGCAGCGATGACTACAGCACATATGCCTACAAAACCCGTGATTACGGCCAGAGCTGGGAGTCTATCAAAGGTAATCTTCCCTTTGGCTGGGTGCATGTGATCCGCGAAGATCTGGTGAACAAGAATTTACTTTTTGTGGGCACGGAGTTCGAGATATTTGCCTCACTGGATGGCGGGAAAAGCTGGTTTTCCTTGAAAAACAACCTGCCCACGACCGCGGTGCGTGACATCGCTATACATCCGAAAGAGAATGACCTGATTATCGGGACCCACGGCCAGGGCGTTTGGATCATGGATGATATCACGCCGCTTCAGAAGATGACGCCCGAGGTCTTTCAAGCGGACGCGCATTTTTTCCCTGTGCGGAAAAGCACACAGTTCTACTTGAAGCAGGCACGGGAAACCTTTGCGAAACCCCCCTATGTGGCCAAAAATCCTCAATACGGCGCCTATCTCACGCTCTATTTCAAGGAGAAACCCGAAGTCAAACCAAAGATGCTCATAAAAAACGATGACGGGGAGCAAATTTTCGAAATCAGGTTGCCCCAGAAAGAGGGGCTCCAGAGAAAAACCTGGAACCTTCAGTACATTCCAAAGACCGCAGAGGGCGAGCAAATCAAACCTGGCGGCGGTGCCATGGCCGGATTCCTCTATGCTAAGCCGGGCCGCTATACGGGTGAACTTGTGATCGGTGAGCGATCGGTGTCTCATGAGATTATCTTTGATCCCGATCCGCGAGCTCCTATCGAGGACGCGGCCTGGGAGGCTCAGAGAGAAGTTTTTCTCGAGGCTTTGGTGATGTCCAAAAAGTTGGGACTTTCTGTGACAGCGGTCAGGAAAATCCGTCGCCAATGGGATAAAATCGGCCAAGATATGGAGAAGAAAGAGAACCTCCCCGACGATGTTCGGAAACGCTTCGGAAAATTCGAGGCCAAGCTCACGAATATGGAAGAAGAGTTGGTGCCGACAGGCAGTTTTTTAGGGGGATCCCGGGAAACGGCCCTTAGAGGCGGGCCGGTTT
>Ga0180433_10006271_pt1 | contig 15648 bp, 20 predicted proteins | sample SS_ome_8_FD_132980 | JGI IMG/M metagenome (GOLD analysis project Ga0180433, IMG submission 132980) | Hypersaline lake sediment archaeal communities from the Salton Sea, California, USA - SS_1_D_1 metaG | ecosystem: Environmental > Aquatic > Non-marine Saline and Alkaline > Hypersaline >... | reverse complement strand
CGATGTTCTCTTCTACCGGAAGAGTTACCGAACCGGGTACAAAAATCGGTGGCCGGATGATGGCCGGCGAGTATCCGAGTTCTCCTCGTCGTACAGTTGTTCGTGAGACTGAGGTTGAAGTTTCTCCAGGTCAGTTGGAGATGAACATTGCTCCAGGAAAAGTACGGATGAAGCAAAGACCTCAAGAAGGTCCCATGCTTGACACAGATATGCCTCCATTCCGGGCACCTGAACTGCCTGTTGTGGATGACATGCGTCCACGAGGTGTACAACTTGTTGATTTCAAAAAACTGACAGAAAAACTTTCATCAGCTTCACCTTCAGAAAAAGCAGCTGTCTTAGCGACTCTTGGTTTAACAGGCGGTGGACTCATGGTCGGTAATATGCTCCGTGGTGAGCGACCCATGACTCAAGAATCGTCGGAGGCTCCTGACGCAGGTGAGTACATGGGAGGCGGCGGCTCGCTTCCTGAAGGTATGACACCTGCAGAGTCAGGTGCCCTCAATACTGATATTGAAAATAAACTCGCAGCTACACAGCAGTCTGATCCTGTTGCTGGCAGCGTTATGCGTGCTATGGCTCCTAAGTCTCCGGAACAGTACGCCAATATTGGTGATTACTACGCTGATCGAGCCCGTTTCGTTCGGTCCCTTCAACCAACAGAAGAGGGGAGCGAGTTCCAAGCTATCGTTGATGCGATCAAATCAACAGCAGCGAATGAAGAGATGGCTGGAAACTTAGCTAAATTCGCCAAGTTCCAACCCGAAATGGCTTATGAAAATATGGTTCGTCAGGGTTTGCTTGACGAAAGATTTATGCCGCGTGAACCTCAGCCAGTTGTCCCTGAAATGAATCAGCAAAGTGATGCAATCACAAGCTTAGATTACGGATCTTCTCTCGGTACAAACAACTATGCGAATGCATTAGGTCACGCCAATGCAGCTACTTCTCAGATGTATGCCGAAGAATTCAATAATGATCTAGAAGCAGCCGCTGCGATTCAGAAAAACAACGAACTGATTGCGGCTACTGCTCCGATGCAGTACGGCAACCTTCAGAGAGCTGAAGACTTCCTTGGTCAACAGCTTGCTGCTCGTATGGCTTACCGCATGGGAGGTATGGGCCAATGAACTTCAACAACCCTGAAGAAATCACCAAGTACGTCAACCTAGCGACGAATGTGCTTATGGGCGTGGACGATGTCGTCCGTGCCTTTAAGGACAAACCTCGCAGACCTGGCTTTCAACAGTTCATGGACGAACGAATGGGTGTTACCAGGAGAACTATGCCTGGTTCTCTTGAGGAGCTTCTCGAACAGGCGGGATACGGACCAGTGACAGAGGTAGATGAAGAGGGTAAAACTCCTCAAGAAAAAGTAGAAGAAGAGATGATCGGCACCGCTGTTCAAGACGATGAGGGACTAGACCTTGATCTCGTCGATGCTTACATGGGTGCAGCTGGTTACGAAATCCCCGAAACCGCTATTCCGATTCAACGAGAAAGTTTTTATCGAAAGAAAGTCAGACAGTAAACTCAATAAAGATTGACTGCTAAGATTAACTCAGTGATCGTGGGCTAAGGGCTTTGGCTAGTACATCCACCAATAAACAGCCCATGATGGTTGACCGCCCCTTTTTTCGGGGCGCTCGACTCAACAGCACGACACCTGTTGTTGACGTAGTTAATCCTAATTTTTCTAATCTTGTACAGCTCGTCCGTGTGGGCGACCTTCCGTCTGAGGACGGAGCGGTAATTGAAGATCTCTTTGTCACTTCGAAAGAGGCGTACCCTGACGACAGCGGTACTCGCGCCGCTTCATTTGGCGTTTATGTTTATGCGCCTAACCAGTCAGCTCCTTCCACAGCCGTTCCTCTTCAGATCGCTGCGTTCACCGTTGGGCTTTCTGGAAGCACCTTCGGTCTAATTCAGCGAATCGAACTTCCTAAAGTCATTGCGCCGACTCCTGGTGTTGGTTTTACTAACCAGACACGTCCTATTGAACTAGGTGCTTCAGAAGCACTTTACCTTGAGAAAGGTTATATCCTCTGCGTGGGTCAAATCCCCGCACCAAGCATCGCTGTTTCTGGCGGCATGAGCGCGTCAGGTATTGATATTTTCGCGCAAGGCGGCTTCTATTGATTCGTGTCTAAAAGGAAAAAAGGTTCTGATTATTTCGGGTGGGACAATCACTCACCGAAAAAATCAAGTTTTTCTTTTGATAAAGTTCCAGGAGCTACTTCGGCGTCAGCCCTTAACAGGTCGATGCCTTGGCATCAGAAATTTAGACCTGATCAACAACTTAAAGACTTCAGTCTCCTTTTTGATTACAGCTACTCGTCTATGTGGTCGAGATGGCGAAGGGGATATGAACTTTATATGTACTCCAATCAGGCTTTAGAAGGGCTTAACTACACTTTCAGATACGCAATTAACGGACAAGCTGGTTCAGGAGGCGCTGAACTGCCCGGTGTTTGTTATATGTACCCGTCTTCAGATCAGGATATGGGTATGCGGATGACGATAATACGACCAAGAGATAGTTTTAACTTTCTTGACTTTGGGTATTCGATTAAAAGTGTATTTACTTGGGACTCCGCTAACAACGTTATTGGTGTTGAATTAAGTAGTAACTTTGGTGCTCCTGTTTCCTTCTTTACTGGAGAAGTTTTATCAGACAGATTTGCTGCTGACGGTACAGAAAAAACTACATTTGGAAATTACACAGTTGTAGGTGTCGGCACGAAAGCAGGTGGTCCAAGTGTACCTAGCCCTGCTCCTTTTCAAGACACTTTATTTTTGTCGGTCACAGCAGACACCAGTTGGACCACGGTTGTGGGCGAAGGTTTTACCGCTCCTGCTCAGTCAAACCCTACTGTTGGCGACTTCTTTTCTACAGCGATGCGTATGGGTTGTAACTGCCCAGATTATCTTGGTCGGGAAGATTTTAACCTCTACAAGTATTCACAAAAGAGAAATTATCCTTACACATCTACTGAAGATTTAAAACCTGGAAGTTATGACGCCGGTACTTCTACTTTTGATGGGTCTAGACCTACTGGTACAAGAGATTTACCGGGTTTTGCCCGCGACTTTGGTTTTATTTATACAAAAAGATTACTTGGAATTACTGATTACAAAGATGATGCAGGTTCTTCTTACTCCGATCCGAACTTGTTGTACTTTCAACCAAGGTTTTGCAAACATATCTATGCAGCTTGGTGGGATATGCAAAACAGATTTAGTAACTACGGATATCTATCAGATCTGTTAAAACAACCATCTGATGAACCTTTGGATGACAGATATAGAGAATACTTTGACAAAAACCTTGCAAAGCAAACTAATTTCTTAAAACAGGTTGAGAACTTGAATTGGTGGGAAAGATACTCCCCATCTAAGGATGATGTACCTACGCATATGCTTTATTCGGACATGAATCCGACACTTGTAAAAGTTTTAAATTTTGACACCCTTGCATCTGGTGGAGTGAGTCCGCTCGTCGCTAGCGGGTTCTCGATGTTTGATATAGATACATTTAATCCACTACAACCAGTGCCGCCAGAAGCACGACCGATTCTTGACGGAGGAACTTACTTAAACGGTATTACAGTTAGTGGAATAACACCATCTATTATTTATGATGGGGGATCTTATTTAAGTGGTTCTGGTCTTCCTCCTTTGTTTAGACCAGCCATTAACGGAGGAACTTACTAATGACAACCACTCCGGTTACTCTTCTCTCCAAAAGATCTGGTAACGCTTCAGACCGACCTCTTGTTACAACAGTTCAAGCCGGTGAACTTGCTCTTAATTTTGGTGCTGCTGAAAACGGCCTCTATTTTAAGGACTCAGCCGGTGACATTAGAAAAGTAACAGGAACGCACTATGGTGCAAGTGCACCTAACTCGACACCGGTTGGTGAGACAGGTAACTCTACAGGTGAGACTTGGGTAGACTCATCGTCAACCGCTTATTACTTGTCAGTCTGGAATGGTAGTTCTTGGCAAAAAGTGGGTGCCGCTTTTGCAGACGTCGCTGCTTCTGCAAATGTCACTATCGCATCCGGAGCTATTGTCGCCAATAGCGCTGTGGTTGCTTCTGGTGCTTTTGGATCGATTGTTGCTTCAGGTTTAGATATAACTGTAATCAGTGGTGCATTTCCTGTAGTTCCTGCTTCAGGAGTCTTCGGTTATAGAGTAGATCCTCCGAGCGGGCTTTACGTATCATTTGGAGGCGGTTGGGTTCCCGCCGCGTAAGGTGCTCTTGAGCATCCACGCTCCTTTAAATAAGTTGCCGACAATCTCGGCTAAATGATTTTCGACGTCAGGTGCGCCCACTTCTTTGGCTGCCTCGAAAACATCTTTTGCCATAAACCCACCGGCTTCTAGGTTTTTGACATACAAAACCAAACTTTCGTCAGCGTCATAAGTCTTTGTCATTTTGAAATTTTTATATTGTCCGAGAAGTCCTTTCTGACACATAGGCATGAGATAATCCATGCTTCGGACTAACTCTGCAAGGGTGTCGAAATCGTCGACGTGTTGTTGATACTGTTTCTTCAAAAATTTATGTACGGCCAAGAAATAGGGCGCTTCAAGATTCAGATGGATTAGATGAGCTTGTAGGTTCAGATGATATAAATAAGAGGCCAACTCGACCATCTGAAAAATCAGATTATCGGTATTGGCCTCTTTGACTACAACGACCTCTTCTTTGACAATCTCCTCCGTAGGAGCCGTGGGCTGCTTTTGGAGCAACTCATTCATAAAAGAAGAAGCCATCTACCTAATCATTTCATCGGACACACTACTGTAGCCTGCTCTTCCTGACCTTTCAGATACTCTTCAAGAGCATCTTTGTTGATGCGGAACAGGGACTTTGCACCTTTAGGTTGCAGGTTCACGTAGGTGCTTTTAGGCCAACCACCATCCTGGTGTGACTCGGTGAGTGCAATACGCTTACGAACAAAACCAGTAGAGCAGTTCAACAGCTCTGCTGTTTGAGCGATTGTGAGCAGCTTCTTGGATTCCATGCTGACGAGATTGTTGAATGATCGCAACGCAAAAAGATTAGCAGTGGATTCAAGAAAGTCACCCAGCAAAAATCATTAATAATTTTTTTATGAGCTTGGCTTAGACTTGTTGCAGAAAGGCTGAAAGCATGGCAGGCATCCGAATCGCTGGTGAGCGCTTCAGCGGATACAACAAACCCAAGCGAGACAAGCAAGGAGGCAAGAAGTTCGCTGTGGCTGCCAAGGAAGGCAATACGGTGCGTCTGGTCCGCTTTGGAGATGCCAATATGACCATCAAGAAAAACGACCCTGAGCGGCGCAGAAGCTTTAGAGCAAGACACAAATGCGACGAGAAGAAGTCGAAATTGACCGCTGGTTACTGGTCATGCAAAGCATGGTGAGCATATACTGACATTATTTGTGTGAAAAAGCTGACCTAGACTTATTGATATCGGTATCTGCTCATGGACGACACCGGTCACGTCAGCGTCAGTCTTACACTTGAAGACGAATTCACACTTACTCGAATTAAGAACGGCGCTAAAGGACTCAGAGGTAAAGAGAGGGATCAATATTTCTGGGATCGTATTGTGCGTTTTGTTTGTCGCGAACGCGCTTACAAGTTCGTCGCGGACGAGCTTGGAGTCGTGGTCGACCCTAATATTGGAGTATTCGACGATCTCGAAGAGGATGGAGATCTCTCCTAACGCTCAACGTTGGCTTAATGCAATTAGTGCCTCTGAGGGCACGATGCGTGACGGAAAGCGTGGTTATAACATCATGTTTGGCGGAGGTACATTTCCGAGTTACGAACGCCACCCTGATACTGTTATCGATGGCGGTCGTCTTAAAAGCGCTGCAGCCGGTGCATATCAATTTATGCCAGGGACTTACAGCGGGGTGAAACGGGACCTTAATCTTCCCGACTTTTCTCCGTCTTCGCAGGATCAGGCTGCCCTTGAGTTAGTCAGGAGGCGAGGTGTGGACCCCGACCGAGATCCACTCACACCTGAAAACGTAGCGAAATTGTCACCCGAGTGGGCAGCTTTTCCCACACTCAAAGGTAGAAGCTACTACCCAGAGCAAAGAGCTAGAAGTTTTCAGTTTGTAAAAGACGCTTTCAATTCACCGATACAAGGGCAAGGACCACGAGCGCAACAAGCTGCTCCTGAAAAACCTCCTGAAGTTGCTCAGACCCCCGTTGGAGCAGAACAACCTCAAACTCCCCCAGAAAACACTGGTATTGGCAATGAAGAAGCTGCAACTTTAATTTTACTCGGTGAACTGAGAGCACAACGCGATGCATTGGCGGATCAAGTTCAAACACAAAGCACAGAATTCGATGCGTTTAAAAACAAAGTTCTTACTCAGATGAAAGAGGGTTATGCGAAGTCTGAAGAAGCAGGAAAAATCGATGCTCTTACACAAATGTTTATGGAATCTGAACAAGCCAGAGCGAATGAAAGAGCAGCAGAAGCCAAAGCTCGCAGGCGTGAAGCAATGAGCAAACAGCTAGATCCTTTAGCTAACTTGGCTTATTTAAACGCTGCTGCACAAGCTCAGCGTGATAAGTTCAGGCCAGGAGAATCTGTGATCTGATTGTATAATTTAAGAAAGAAGCTGTAGTAAAGTGTCTTCCTATTCCCTGTCTCCCAGTAGCTTGCCTTCATTCCAAATGCCTGGAGGTAGTTTCGACTACGACTACGGTACTTTCGGTGACTCCGGGGGTTACCAAATCCCCGAAGGTTCTGTTCCGAAAACTTCGGGTATAAATTTTTTTGGTGGCGGCAGTAATGCTGGCTTGGGTGATGCTTTAAGTGGTTTAGCCGGTGGCGTAGGTAATCTTGTAAGAAGTTTTCGTGGTGGAGATGACGACAATAACAGCGGTGCCTTCGGTTTAGGTAATCCTTTTGATCCAAGGTACGCTGATGAGGCTCGTGCAAAAGTAGATACAGAGTATGGAAAATTACTTGAGCAGCTTGGTGGCATTGCTAACGATATCGCATATTTAACAGGAAATACCGTCCCTGAAGCAGTCCAAGAGTTCAGGAATCGTTATAAGGATTATATTGAGCCTGCAGCTCAGAGAGGATACAATCAACTGTATAATTTTGATCCAAATGCTATTGGACCGATCTCACTGGGAGACTACGGAGATAAAGCAACAAATAAAATGTTCAACACTATGAATCAATATAGTGCTCTTAATCGCAAGAACTTCATGGATGTAGCGACTGATCCTGACACTGTCGAAATCGATCCGAATGTTTTTCAGCCGCAGTTCGATAAATACTTCGATAAAGCTAACAAGCAACTCATGGACTACTCAGGTGGACAAACTCAAGAGTTTATCTCCGGTGCTGGTCGCCCTGGTACTCGCTACGGCAGGCAGCGTATGGCTGGATTTTTTGCTGACTCTCCTGAAATAGATCGATTAATGGACTTCGGAGCTTAATAATGCTGCCTCGAAGCGCTGCAGAAAAAAGATTAGAGCGCGATATCTTTAGACGCTCTGAACATGTTGGGAGGAATCCTGCTTTTAGGTTGGCGGGTAAATTATTTTCTGAAGCGGCAGATCGAGCAGCTTTCAGAAATGAAAGGCGTCAATCGATGCAAAAGTCACGCCCCGTGGGAATCGGTTTCGGCGCTTACGACACTTATGGACCTGATGAGTCTTGGTCTTCGCAAGAAAGTCTTATAGGTATACACGACCGAGGTCACTATATTGTCGGTGAAAATCATGGATTCTCGTTTGATAGTCCTGAGTAGAAGGCATATAAAAAACAAAACCAAACACTTTTGAATGCTTCAGGGGCTCAAGTTTTTCGTTGTCGTGAAGCAACCTTGGATGTTCTTTGAGAACACACATCGGTAAATCAATGCCTATTTTCTGTGTGGATATAAGAGCTACTTCAGATGAGGTTATAAAAACTATGGCTTCATCAAACTCTTGTTTGAGCCATTTTTTATAAGCGACTTCGAGCCAAACTCTCTGGTTTGATTTCTTGAAGTAAGAGGTTTTAGTAAATAGCTTGTCCGATTTAGGCTGCTCAGCCTTGAGTGATATATCTCTTGGAGGGTACAGATATACGTTTTTACTTTTCCAGTCTTGTTTTAAACCATTGTCTTTCCAGTTGAAATATCTTTCTGCTTGTACAACTTTATTGGCGTGCTCACTGCTAGCAGGGTCGAGACTTATTTCCCCCTCGAACAACGAAGCTGCAGCAGCCACAAGTTCAGGAGGAGAAACAAAGTCTTTTGACGCCAGCATTAATCTTCAACAGCCTCAAGTCTCATTTGACTGTGAGTGCTGACGTGATTCGAATTTAACCAAGCAACTTTTACATAAAAGTACTGAGCACCGCGTCGTGTCGGCTTTGTGAAAACCTCTTGAACTATACCGACAGTCCTGTCTTTAAACTCTTTCGATGCATGCGCAGCGTTGGGAGTCACCCAGACGTTATTGATTCGACTTTTTTCAGCGACTTTATCGCCGACTTTGAACTTAGGTTTTGCTCTACCTTTGGGAACGTGCGGCATGGTTCAGAGAATAAGACCGTTGGATGCTTCGTCGATTCGCTTGTTTGCCTCGTTGGCATCTAGAAGATGGATGTGCATACCATCGTCATGAATCATGGCGACGATAGCTACATCTTCGTTATCTTCCTTCTCGATAACTTTAATGATCTGTTCAAACATTCCAGTGAAGTTTTCGTCCATAGCTTCTTGAGCGATGGCAAGATCTTGCTCAAGGTCATATGTAGTGACGTATTTACTCGACGTGGGATCCTCGGGATTAAAAACAAGACATCCGGGTCCCCTGGCACTCCTGTTTCGAAAATAAATATCGATCATATCTGACAAGATAGTGCGGATAATACCCGCAGAAAGCATCCTCTCAGTTTCTGTGCCTTTAAAAAGAGCTTGGATCTTTTGAGCGTTTTTACTAAATTCAGTCATATTTAAAGTTGCTCCAAGCTGCTTGAAGAATTTCATGAACATCATAGAGAAACTTCGCAGGGTTGTTCTCAGAAGGATCCAGTTTTGTGTAGTGCTTACCCTCCACGAGTCCTGAACTACCTCCAGAGGATATACCTTGATAAATTAATTTGTCGACTGTGACTGAAGGGACCCCAAGTCTCTGAGCCACTGCTTTCTTGCTGACAAAGGATGTAGTCCTTCGTTGCTTGTCTGCGCTTAGAAGCTGAAGAGAGATGTCAATGTTTGTTAAAGCAATTGAAATTTCTTTGAAAGCTTTTGTGAGTTGAGGGTTGTCCATGTGATTTATCACGCACCAGCACGCTAGCAGGGTTTTCAGAACGTGCAAGTGCATGAGGGCTCCTCTTGATCACCCGATACCAGGCAACCAGAGCGACTTGCGTGGGGGCAGAAACCGGAAAAATGCTACCCCAACCCTCTTCGACCGTTAAGCCGGTTCTTACAAAACGGTCGCAATCAGTCTAGTAATCGTTCAGCCAACTGAACAAAATCCTTAGGATCTTCGATGAGAAGCTTAATTAATTTGTTCAATTTAGTATCTTCTTCGTCATATTTATCGTCATTGAGCACTTGCCAGTAACGATAAGCGTTGAGTAAGTAGTATTGACTTTGCTTTGCTTTGAGCGCACCTAGTCTCCATTTTTCAAAGTCGTACGTGTTGTCGTACCGACTTTTACCGATCGACATTTCAGACTGACGAATCTCCATCTGGATGTCGATATCAGCAATGGTGTACTCAATAGAAGAAATCTTTGCAGCACACTCGGCTTTATTTGTGGGAGGGTTGTTGTCGGAGTAAATCCAAGGGGGAAGGTTTTCGATAATGTATTTTTCAGGCCATAGAGATTCGCGGCGAGGCTTAGTCTCCGTTGAAGAAATGTTCGAGAATATCCTGGATGAATTTGTTGAAGTCGCCATTGATGCAATAGAGATTGTGGAACTCAAATCGAGTTGAAATTACGAGATCTAGTTTTTCAAGCTTTTTAAGCTGAGATCTCGTCGTGTTTTCACACTGACCTAAAGAAGTAGAAAGTGTTAGGACGTCTGTAGGTTGAAGCGACTGTAGCTCATAAATCAGCCAGCGCAGCTTTTGGACTTGTTTAGATCTTTTCTTATTCTTTGAATCGATCTCTTGGACAACACGGAAGAGTGCTTCTCTCGCAGTAGCTGAAGAGCTGTATCTGTCGTCGCTCCTGCAAGAAGGATCTGCTTGAGAAACTCTTCCGATTCCTTGGTTAGACGACTGGCTGGTGTTTTTACGAGACATAGATGGTAGGGATTGATACAGTTTGGATTAGAGCACACAGACTTCACACAGTCGGTAGACCCCACAGATTTTTTCCAAAAGCGTTCATATACGCGTCTCAAGAGTCTTGGGTTGGGCTTGGGTGTGTCGTCTCGTTCGAGGCATCTGCCTTCTTCGAGCGTGAAGCGACAGCGCTCAAGCCAAGCGTCGATCCTTTCCCAACGTGATTTGGTCGAACTGAGTTCTTCACGGCAGACCTCGCAAGCAACAAGTCCCAAGGGGAGCGTGATCTTCGGGACGTCTTTAGGGCGCATGAGAAAGGGCTCAGAACGCCTGCAGAGGCAAGTCCAGCTGACTGCTTCGTCGTAGTGCTCGACCTTCCAGTTGCCGACAACCTCTGTGTTGTTAGGAGCAGCAAACGGCTGTGGAGGTAGAGGAGGAGATAGAAGACGGAAGAGCTGAGCCGCTCTCAAGTCCCTTGTTTTGCAATTGGTGTTGGTGTTCATGGTCTAAAGATAGCACAACCGTGCAAGAAGCGCACAGAGCGCATACAACGCACAGAAGGGTAGGTATCCTCAAAAAAGCATAGTTAAACAACTTTTCTAAGGAAGGGTCATTTACCTTCGTTTGACGTCGAGTTCAGATTTTTAAAACCTGGCTGCAGACGTCATTTGAGAAAAAACCGCTCTTTTTCCCTATACGATTATTTTATACGTATATAAATACACGAATTTAGCGACAATCAAGGGTAAATCTACGGCTCACAGAGAAAGTTTTTGTACAAGGATTCTGACGCGACCTCTGTGGGCAAGCAGTCTTGTACTACTTAGTTTAATATTCAAGAAATACACTGAACACCATGTCTGACTCAGATGTCAAACTAGGTTCTGATTTATCCTGGCAATTACTGAAAGAGCGAGCATCCACTTTAGGCATTCCTGCATGGAAATTAGCTGAGGAGTATGCTTTTCATCAATCAGACAATAAAAAAGACCTGATCAAGAGGTAGAATTCCATAAGGAGGTTGAGTATTGAATGCCCGAAGAAGTAAATTCGCCTCCGTGTCCCGTACATGGGGCACCTCCTAGGGCGCTACATCCGCACAATTTTTTCGGTATCGTCACCGTTATCGAAGAAATAATCGACACGATTTCTGGCGTGGGCACTACATCTTTTTCTCGCTGTCCTTACGGATATCCCTTTAACTTCGAAGGTGTAGTAAGGGCTTTAGAAGATTTAAATCTTACTGCTAGTGGTATTCAGGGCGGCGGAGGAAGCCCTGTTATCACTTCAGGCGTTGCTCCCGGTTCTGGTTTATACGCTTCGATTAGCGGAGATCTTGTCTTATTTAATTTAGATGCTCGTGCTGAGGGATCTGTTTCCCTTAACTACGACGGAAATACTGCAGTTATTAGTGGTTCTGCTTCTACCTCTACAGGAGGAACCATTGTTGCTTCTGGTTCGCCAGGTGACGGCGGGTTTAACAACGGTGATGCTTGGTTTGATACAAATCAAGGTCGCCTGTTCGTTTATGTATCTGGTGTTGCTGGTGCATCTGGTGACTGGTATCAGACCAACGCTGAAGGCATCGCCTTGATGAGCGATATTCCGCCCTCAGGAGATAACCTCAATGCTCCTGCACGTCACGGAAGCATCTGGTTTAACCAGCTTGTGGGCTCCCTGTTTGTTTATGATGAGACTACAAGTGGTTGGTATGAGACTGGACCTCAGCGCAGTGTCGCATACGGTGCAGCTCCTCCAAGTCCTCCTGTTGCGGGTGCTGGTTGGTACGACACGATTGATTCAGCACTTAAAGTTTGGAATGGCACTTCCTGGATTAGCACCTAATATCAGGGCGCTCGTTCCAAACTCATGGCATCCAAAAACGGCAACTACATCGCTTCACGTCCGAAAACGACTTGCCAAGGGCAAGGAGCTAACTCCCGTCCTAAGCGTAAAGGTAAGAAAAAATTGCGGGGTCAGGGACGCTAAAGTGATGGTAAATAGTAAATAAAAATGGCGATCGTCAGTCTTGTTGCAGGTGAGACTATTACTGCTGGTCAGGCAGTTTATATCAACACTTCCGGTCTTGCCTTGCGAGCCCAAGCTGACGGTGGCGATTTACAACTAGCTGCAGTCGCTGGTGTTGCTCAAGATACTGTCAATGAGGGTGAGAGTTTTAGGTGTAATGTCGACTCTGTTTCTGTAATTCCAAGTGCAACTTTTACCCCAGGTACGGCACTTTTCCTGCACCCATCGAACGATGGGGAGTTAGCTGAATACCCAGTTTTTGCTTCTGGTGTTGAGGTTACTTCCGCTGTAGGTCTTTATTTAACTCGAATAGGAACAGCTTTAACTGCAGATCGTGTTGCTGTTGAATTAAAAAGGCCAATTTTTATTAATAACACCACTTCGATTATTCTCATGGAGACTGCATCTGGTCTGGTTGTTGATGCTATCCTGGATGAAGATGGCTTTAGAATTGACACAGAAGGTGCTCTCTAATTATGCCTAGCCAGAAGATATCTCAATTTCCAGCTCAAACGACCGTTGCGTCGGGCGATATCCTGGCGCTTGTTACCGTTTCGGGCAGCACTTTTGATAACAAACGAATCGGAATTGACGTATTAGATAATAGATATCACGCTTCTGCTTCTGGTGGCGCGGCCCTCGAAGTCGCTGTGGAAGCGCTTGCTTCCGGTAACGCAGCTTTAGTTGAAGCAGAAGAAGCACTTGCTTCTGGTAATGCAGGTATTGCTCTTGCTGTTGCTGAGCAAGGTGCTCTTGCTTCAGGTAACGCAGCTCTTGTTGATGCAGCTACCGCATTAGCTTCTGGTAATGCTGCTTTAGTTGATTCTTCGACTGCACTTGCTTCAGGTAATGCAGCTCTCGTCGACTTAAGCGGTAAGTACGATAAGACTGGCGGTCCGATTACAGGCACCGTAACTATTCAAGATCAGTCCATTGGTTTTCCTGCGGATCAAGGTGTTCGGAACGGTACGATTACTTTAGATTTTGGCTCAGCTAACAACTTCGAGTTCATTCTCGACGGAAACGGCACTTTAGGTGCGCCAACTAACGCAAGTGGCGGTCAGTGCGGAGCCATTACGGTTCGCCAGGACAGTACTGGTTCGAGAACCTTGGCGTATAACGCTGTTTTCAACTTCGCCGGTGGAACCGCACCGACTCTTACTACGACTGCAAGCGGGGTTGACGTAATCTCGTTTTATGTTTCGTCCCCAACTGAGATTCAAAGTGCTTCTGTCTTAAATCTGTCATGATTCCTGGTCAGTCTCAACAGTTTTTTGAAGCAGCCGCCGCTCAGTCTGGCGCTGCTGCGTATGAGATCGAGCGTTCGCTGCGTTTTAACAGCGCTGACAGTGCATATTTAGATAGAACTCCGTCGTCTGCAAGTAATCGCAGAACGTGGACTTGGAGTGGTTGGGTGAAGAGAACAAAAGGAGCTGGTACATATATGCTTATGGATGCTCTTTCTGGCCAACGTACAAGTTTATTTTTTGGCGCTGGCGACGAAATTGTATTTTATTTGCAGGGGACTCCTGTTGGTCAGATAAACGCAGCGGCTGATTACCGAGATTTTTCTGCTTGGTATCATCTCGTATTCGTTTGTGACACTACAGATGCTACGGCTACTGACAGGATGAAACTCTACGTCAATGGCGTACGAGTGACAAGTTTTGCCGTTCAAACAAATCCTGATTTAAATCAAGAATTTGCGTTTAACGATACTGTTTTACATACTATTGGGCAAAGAAATGGACCAGGGAATTACAATGACGGCTACCTAGCCGACGTACACTTCATCGACGGTCAAGCACTTGATCCGACTGACTTCGGTGAATTTGACGACAACAATGTTTGGCAGCCGAAAGAGTTTGCTGGAAGCTACAGTCTTTCTTATACAAACAACGTAACTGCAACTGGAACGGGCGGTGTTTCTGGAATTAGCTCTACGTATCCTCTTTCAAATCTTTTTGATCAAGACCTGACAAATGTAACAGCAACTAATGCTGCAAATATCAGCTCTACTGCTGCTGTACTGACACTTACGTTTCCCACCGGCTTTCAACCTTCATACAACTCAAGCGTTGTTCTTGAGCCTTACGCTGGTTCTTCAGAGACAGTACAGGTTTCAATTAATGGAGGTGCTTATCAGACTGTAACAGGCACAAACAATTACGTCCAGCATACTGTTGCATCAGGATCTGGGACGATCACCGAAATTAAAGTATCTAGACAAAAGTCTAATACCAATCCAGGTGCAGCAGAGCTTCGACAAATTATTATTGACGGCTCCCCTCTTCTAGATTTTGGAACTAACTCATTTTACCTCCCTTTCACCGACAACAGCAGCAACGCAGCGCTGGGTTATGACGCAGCAGCAACGCAACCAGCGCTAGCGCCTAAAGGTGGCATGGATGTTGTTACCTACACGGGTAACGGTGGTACGCAAACAATTACTGGCCTAAACTTCCAGCCTGATTTGATTTGGTGTAAAACACGAAGTAACGCTGTTGATCATAAATTGGTTGACTCAGTTCGTGGATTAACAAACGTACTTGAACCAAACCAAGACCGTGCTGAGTCAACGGGCATCACAAACGGTATTACTGCAACCAGTAACACTGACTTTACTCTCGGTAGCAGCGGTGATTTTAATACCAGCGGCCGCACCTATGTCGCCTGGTGCTGGAAAGCAGGTGGTGCTGCAGTATCCAACACTGATGGCACGATTACTTCACAAGTGTCAGCATCAACTGATTACGGGTTCTCGATTGTTAGTTATACGGGGAACGGTTCTGCTGGTGCAACCATTGGTCATGGCCTAAATAATGCGCCTAGCTGGATCATCGTAAAACGCAGGTCAAGCGCTAATAATTGGTGGGTTTTCCACAATGCGCTAGGCGAAACAAAATATCTTGTGCTTGACAATACTAATGCTGCAGGCACCTCAAGTTTGCTTTGGGATGATACTGCTCCATCCTCCTCTGTAATCACTCTTGGAAGCGGAGAATCAAACACCAACAGTGCTACATACATCGCCTACTGCTGGAGCGAAGTCAGCGGTTTCAGTAAGTTCGGCAGCTACACCGGCAATGGATCTACTTCAGGTCCAACAATTACAACAAATTTTAAGCCTCGGTTTATACTTCACAAGCGGACTGACGCTTCAGCCAACTGGGTTATTACAGATACTGAAAGGGGTATCGATCAAAACTTATATCCTGATCTTAGTAACGCTGAAGTCACTTTTGCTCGCTTTGAAGTTTCAAGTACAGGATTCCAAGTAGTTACAACGTCAACTGCTACTAATGCAAACTGCGCCACGTACATCTACGCAGCATTTGCTCATCGGCCAGGAAACAACTGG
>Ga0180433_10006270_pt1 | contig 15650 bp, 1 predicted proteins | sample SS_ome_8_FD_132980 | JGI IMG/M metagenome (GOLD analysis project Ga0180433, IMG submission 132980) | Hypersaline lake sediment archaeal communities from the Salton Sea, California, USA - SS_1_D_1 metaG | ecosystem: Environmental > Aquatic > Non-marine Saline and Alkaline > Hypersaline > Sediment... | reverse complement strand
GCTCATCAATTCCAAAGCACCATCACACTTCTCGCCATAGAAGACATAGAAGTCATCGCAATGCTTGTTCAGCAAAGAAACATTCAAAGAGTGTTGGCGTAGAGCCAAAATATAGCGTAAACCCACAGACAGGTGATTGGGCATTGTTTTTAGGAGGTGAACTAAATATTTGTCCGAACACATCAAATGCACGTATTAATACAAATGTCAAAAGCTCATCAATTCCAAAGCACCATCACACTTCTCGCCATAGAAGACATAGAAGTCATCGCAATGTTTGTTCAGCAAAGAAACATTCAAAGAGTGTTGGCGTAGAGCCAAAATATAGTCTGAATCCGAAAACTGGTGACTGGGCATTGTTTTTAGGAGGTGAACTAAACATTTGTCCGAACACATCAAATGCACGTATTAATACAAAGGTTAAGAATCAACGTAGTCATAAACATCATTCTTCAAGACACAGGAGACATAAGAGCCATCGCATCAATGCTTGTAACCATTAGCTTGTAACCATTAAATAATAAGCGCGTTACTATGTAATGACAGAACGTAAGATATAATATAAGCGTAAGACTATAATTTTGATTATTATAAATATGTTATAATAATGTATAAATGGCTTTGTCAGCGTTTTCTGTTCCTGGAAGCATTAGTGTTGGACTCACAGAACCAACCTCTCTTCTTAATGCGTTTAGCAAAGACATCACCACTCAGGTACTTACCGCAACCATTGATGGTCTTGCGTCAGAAAGCGTGCAGTATTACATCAAGTATGTCACTGATGTGAACCAGCATATTACATACAATGCTGGTGATGCTACACCCAATGACGACGCTTGGGGTCTCACTGCTTTTACTGTGGCATCAACAGATCCTACCTATGATGCAGCTAAAGAAACCAAGAATCTGCCCACATCTGGTGATGCTGTGAGCGTGCAAGCTGGTGTCATAAATATCCAAGATCCAGATGGTCAAGTTTCTGGCACATTTACGGTTAACTTAGCTCTCACTGTTGATAACCAATTGAATATGACTGCTGCTGCATCAGTTACCGGTAATGATGTCACAGTAACTGTCGATAATGTACCTAATCAAATCCAGGTTGTTCATATCAACGTTCCTGGTGAAAATGTGCCTGCTAACCCAACTGAGAATGACTCGGATGTTCTTTTTGACTCTGTCGCAGCAACAACTCTTCAAGATTTGTTCAGCAATGGTGGCGCATATGAAACTGACATTAACAACATCGTCAACAACTACGATAACTTAGATCTGGTAGACTCTTGGAGCATTGCATTCACTGAAATCACCCAGGCAGTGGATAGCGTGCTCTCACATCACGCTCGTGGTTTAGACCCAGTGCCAACGAGCAATCAAATCTTCGCTGCTGGTGATAAGATTGTCACATCTGGCAAGGCCGATGTCAAAATCACTATTACTGATTATGCAGGAAACACAGTAAACGTTGTTGGTTCAGGCACTAATCGGGAAGGCTCACATTCTGTGTATGGTATTTTGGAACAAGCAGCAGTTTAGACACCTAATCTAACTCCACTCTAAATTATGTAAATTACATATACAATTACATATACAACACACAATATAAGAGAATAACTATATAGCAATAATCAAATCACTATAACTAATCACTATAACTAATCAATCAGCTAATCAAATAAGTAAGTAATATTACATTATATTACAGCATAATCAGTCTTATAAAGGTTCAATATGCTGTATTCGCTAAAAGTAATTAAGCAATTCTAGGAATAATATATATAGGGCACATGGCTGAACTAATAGACCAGTCTGTGGACTTGCCATCAAATGATATGGTCATCACTAATGCTGACCCTCTATCTTCAACACAAGACTTCAAAATAGTAGTCTGGACTCCTTTGAACGTGGCGAGTATGCAGTTTTCAGACACGTTGTTTATAGATATACCTGACCCAGTCTCAATGGGGATATATACCGAGACAAGAAATAACAATGGTGTCATCCAGAACTCGTCATACTGGCAAGCAATCAAAGAATTCCCAGAATATTCGTTTGTGCCGCTGGTTGGAAATGGTGTAGTCGACCATTTTGTCGGGCGTAGCGTCGTGTTCACTCTTGGCACAGATAACTACTCTGAACCGAATGCGTATAATGTGGATACGAACCAGCCAATCCTTTTGAATGGTGTTGATATTCGTAATGATGATAGCAAGTTTCCACTTATCCTAGATGACTACTTCGTTTCGCCATACGGAGCAATAGGTGATGACCCGATACAAGGTTATTCAAACATCGTTAGAACAACCCTAAACAACGACCCAAGCAAATTCCCGGTCTTAACTGGAAAATCTATCGCTTTGTTCAAGTATGTTTTCAACCCCAGTTATCCAGCTGTTATTGTTGTGAATATACGCAACGATAGCGGAAGTGGAAAACTTCTTACCGTAATAGAGCCATTTGTAGTGAATCAAGAAGTAACATTTACGCTACAGGCGTCATCAAACACAAAGGTATCGGGTGGCATAACTTATAATGGTGAGAGTCTCTCTGCAAGCCAGACAACAAGATTCCCAATAACGATTTTCCCACCATTTGTGGATCCAGACGGCAGAGAAACGACCACTGATCCTAACAATCCATTTGTTAATTACCAGAGTGCTGCTATGACAACTCCAATAACATTTACTAGTGATGGTGGCACCATTGAGATGAATAGAAACAACGTGAAAATTGATGGATTTTTGTATCCTACAGCAAGTAGTTATTATTTGCGAATTGTTAGCGGCGCGGATTGGTCGTCATTTAATGTAACTCCTTATGCAAATTACTTCATGTATGTGAACAATCGCCCTAGTGACTCTAATTTACAATCGTGGTATTTGGATGGACAATTCAATAGTCCAGAGACGGTGCCAGGCAATCAAATTTATAATCAGTTTAAGATGGGTGCTGCGGCAATGATGCGTGTAATGAACGATGGTGATAACTATAATGTTACTGCGATGACCAGTGGTAGGGATTATACATTTAATGTATTTCGGACAAACTCAACTACTGCGACTTGTTATTTGACATATCCTTCAGATTCTATGACGATTTATCAAACCTTCACATACACATCACCAATTCAAAGCTCTTCTCAACCTTCTTTCACATTCAAACGTAATCCGTTCACAGTAACTGTTACCGATACGGATGGCAACTCTAGAAGTTATGGTGTGCCTTTAACTCTAGAGGTTGGTGATGATGTTGTCCCTCCAAATGTAACCACATTTCGCATAGCAAGTTCCGTAACAAACACGGATTTAATACTTAATGATCAACCAATAACAGTGACATATGAGGCATTCGTAGAAGACGATATTTTTGGTATAAATCTGGATACCGCAACCATTCTTACAAATCAGTATGAAACTTCCTCTGGAACATCTGGAACACTCACTATCACTAGTAGGACATATCAATCAGAAACGAACCTATGGAAGATCACAATGACAAAGACATATCCACCTGCTGCATACTCATATGGCAGCAATCAGCTAAGCGTTCCAGAAACATTTTATATCAAGGACAATAACAATAATGTTACACAGACGAATCTTACTGATGCTAGAGTTATTACAGTAACTAGAAGTCAAACAGCTTCTGACTTTTTTGTAGATACCGCAACAACATCACTCACAATGCCTGACAATGTTGCTAGTGTGACTCATCCATTTAATGTAATTATTTGGGAAGGTCTGTTAGTGAAATCTATTGCCGTCATAGAAGACCTTGGACCTGCTAATGCCACTCTCATGGGCGATTACGGCCAAACGAAACAAGACGATAATAGTAACACCTATACTAGTACATATTGGACCCTTACGAAGACATATACCCAAGCACAATTCCTATCATATGGTTCTGCCAACTATCTTCCTCACCAAACAATCAGCTTCGCGATGCAATCTGGTTCACAAGATAAAATCTCAGGCAGTATCACTTATAATGGTTCAACAATAACAGCATCCCAAACAGACCAGTTCCCAATTACTCTTCGTCCTCCTTTCGTGGATGAGAATAACAAGGTCATAACATCATTACCAAGCTTTAATCTATTGCAAAATGAGAATGTTGTATTCACCAGTGATGGAGGCACAATCTACATCAATACGAATACATCTGGCTCTCATACACTACGAACAAGTAGATTGACTGATTCAACAATGTCCTTTTCCCTACAGGGTGGCTCTACAACAGCTGTAAGTGGAGGCATTACATATAATGGCACTTATATTCCTACTAACAGCGGAGCATCTTTCCCGATTGTTCTAGCACCACCTTTTGTAGACGAAAATGATAACATTATCACGAGTTACAATGGCGTTGACCTGACGAAGCGTATTGAGTTCTATACTGATGGGGTTACTATTTTTGTATATCCAAACAGTGGCACTTTTACAACCGGCGCAGCGAACATGACACTGCGAACGCGCCCATACACTCTACGAGTTACTGATGTCAATGATAATTATTACGATGTTGGTTTATCATTCTCTGCTTCAAAGCAAGATGCGACACAGCCAGTCATTACCGGTTACACAGCTAGTGGTCTGACGAATAACACTGTGACTCTTAGTTCATTCAATCAAACTCAAATTGTGTATTTTACTGCAAATGTAACAGATAATTTCTCAGGGATTGCCTCTGTTTCACAAAACTATTTGGATGCTGGCACAGTCTCAGTGGATGGCGCAAATAATTACACCCTGAGATACACATTTGACTGGGAAGATTTCCAGGTTGGCACACATACCCGGACTTTTACCATTACAGCAATAGATGGAGCTGGAAACACTAGCACTTCATCTACCACGTTAACCGTTATAAATAATGGTGACACGACACCACCGGTCATTAGCAATTTGGCTGCTTCACCCACAAGCATTCAGTTTACTGACCCTACACAATCAGCAACACTTACAATTACTGCTGATGTGACAGATGAAGCAACATTGTCAAATGTCAAACTGTCCTCTTCGCTACCAACATTTTCAAAAATCGCATTGGTGACAGCAAGTTATTGGGAATCCATACCAACGTCAGAACATTATAATCCATTTGTTTGGGTAGGCACACAACCATCAGTCGTGACGAACTTACAATCTTGGAACATTGACACTCAATTTGGCTCACAAAATCCAGCTACAAAGATTTATTCGCAATTTTATGCCGCAGCACGATTCTTAGCCGGATATTTACTCAATGGTCAAACCATTCGCCTTACAGTAGTAAGTGGTGGTGGCACTAGTAATGGAGCCATTTTTGAGGTAGAGCGTGTTAATGCATATCAGGTTAACACACAATTGGTTGACCAGGGACAAAGCGTATCACATACATTTCCAGAACCGGTTTTATTACCATCTATTACACACTTCACATTAGTCAATGGAAGCTATTGGGATACGTTTTCAAACCTAACCACAGATTATAACCCTTTTGTCTGGAATAACCAAGGAACAGCGACATATGATACATCCGAACTACAAACTTGGTCACTTGATGGTCAATATACATCACCTGACGCTGTGCCATTTAATCGCGTTCATGATCAATTCAAAGCAGCAGCTGCAATGGTATGTAGATATCTTGATGTCGGTGAATTTATGGAGCTGACAATCATTAGCGGTGGTGGCACCAGTAATGGAGCGAAATTCCTAGTCGACAAAATATCAAATACTAAGGCACACGGTCAATTACCATTGCAACCTACAGCAGTGTATACATTTACCGAACCTATTGAAAAACATGCAAGTACCTACGTGTTTGGCGAAGAAAACATCACACCTTCAATATCTGGTAACACATATACTTGGACAAAGACCATTAACTCTAGTAATGTTGATTTTCCAGTTTCTTATGGTGCTGTATATACCGTGACGGCTACCGACGGAGCTGGTAACACAGAGACTTCTAGTGTTACTACTGAGATTATAACTACTGATACCACCAATCCATCAATTAGTAATGTAACAATTGATAAAACCAGCGTGACCCTGAATTCTGATAATCCAAACGAGACGGTAACTATCACTGCTACTATTAGCGATCTCGCACGCATCGCGACAGCATCTTTACTCAATGAAACTCATACAAGCACTGTTAATGGTTCGTCATATACTTTTGTTACCACAGTCAATAAGAATTCATTTAACTATGGAACCCAAACAAAGACATTTACTGTCTCTGCAACTGATACTGCCAACAATACAACGACATATGACATTTCAATGAGTGTATTACGAGAGGACACAATCGCACCTACAATCTCACTCATTTCAGGTAATACGAACCTAGTATTTGATTCTTTTGAAGTCAAGAACGAAACATATGTATTTGAATCTGTAGATAATGAAGCATTCCCAGGAGGAACAGTTTATGCTTTAGATGCTCTCAGTTTACAGAGACTTATAACTGCAAATACAGTCCTGACAGCAAATAATATATGGAGAATGACATTCACATTCAGAATTAATGGTGATTATTATGTGTATGGTGGACCAAGCACTGAAACAATCACATTTGGTATAACTGATGCCAATGGCAATTCATCTACATATCCCGTGGTTCTGAGCATTATTAGAAACGATACTATAGCACCCGTTATTAGCAACTACCAAGTTGATCACACCACTGTAACAGTAAGCACACAACAACCTACATTTACAATAACTCTGAGTGCCGAAATTACTGATAATCATAGAGGTGTTCATAGTGCTACTATTGATAATGGCGCTGCGTTTTCTTACACGAACGCTAATACATATTATTTCACGAAAACATTTGACTGGACAAGTGTTCCGCTTGGCCAAACAGCATACGTATTTACTTTGACAGCGAGTGATGTTGCGCCAGAGAATGTCAGTGAAAGCAACGTGGCAAATACTTCTACTGACACAGTCACGGTTACTGTCACCAATAATGGCGATATAGATAATCCAGTAATTTCATCGCCCAATGTGACACCGACAACCATTAGCTTCACAGAAAATGGCCAAACAGAGACAATTACTTTTACAGCTACGATAACGGATAATATAGATATCGAAGAGGTTACCCTTTCTGGCGTGTCTGCAACTCCTACAATCAATGGTAATGATTATACATGGACGCATCAAATCAGCGCATCTGATTACACGTTTGGTCAAACACAGACAGATAATTATGTCCTCACAGTGACTGATGGTGCTGGTAATACTGCTACTTACACTTATCAAACAGACGTCACCAAAACAGATGTTGTAAACCCCACTATCACCAACTTCACTGCTAATCCAACATCTGCAACTCTAACGAATGATAGTCAAACGGCAACTATTACTCTATCGGCCCAACTAAGTGATAATGTTGGTATCGTCACTAACATTCCAAGCGCTATTACCAATGTTGACGCAAATAGTTATTACATTGACAATGATACGAACACTCATTACTGGGTGAGAACAATTACTTATAGTGATGCTGATTATTCCTACTCAACCCAACAAGAAAGCTTTACTATCTCTATTGCCGATGCGGCTGGAAATACGGCTAGCCAAACCATTAGTATCGATGTCACGAAGCAAGATATTGTAGCACCAGTAATACAGTCGTTCACTGTTTCAAGTGGGTCATCCTCACCGATACTCACGAGTAGTACTCCAGATGAATCCGCTTATACGAATACATATGAGGTGATTGCGTCTGATAATAACCAAATTGACTTCGCTACTATTGCTATCGCGCCAAATACACGCGAAGTTGCCACTGGCATAAATGGTGTAACAGAAGTGTCATCCTATAGCTATGACTCTGACATTGGAGCTTATCGTATTTATATCACCAAACAGTATCCACAGGGTATCTATTTTTATGGAAGCAATCATAATGTAATAGAAATTGTTAGTGTGTCAGATATTGATGGTAATACAACCACAGCCACCATAACATTGAAAGTAACAAAGACAGACCCACTCACTACTGATTATGCTGAAGCTCCTGATGTCTCATTAACAATGGGTGATACAGATGATGTCCAGGCTGATCTCAAAGCTGTAATATATGGGAGTTTATTGATTGATAACATCGCAATTTTAAATAAATCAGAACCAGCAATACAAGCAACTGCGCGTGGTAATTATGGTCAAACAAAAGTCGTAAATGGTGATACACTCAGTAGTAGTTATTGGTCTGTGACAAAGACTTATAGTCCAGATGATTTTGTGAAGTATGGCGCTGTGGAATATGTAAAACACCAAACAGTAACTTTCTCTATGCAAAATGACCCCCGTAAGCTTGTTGGTGGTCTAATTTACAATGGAGAAAGCATATCACCTAGCCAAACAGACCGTTTCCCAATCGTTTTGAAACCTCCATTTTTAGACGAGAATGGTAATACCATACTCTCTATTCCAGGTTTCAGTCTTACTACATCTGTAAGGTTTACAACTGATGGTGGAACAGCATATATCAATCAGAACTTCTTTTCAGGAATCCAGAATTTCACATTCAGGACTGCTGAGTATATGAATCAAGATATTGTTGTAACTACACAACTTGGCTATGAGGGTTATACGAATCGCGTAGCTGGAAATATTACGTATAATGGAGTTTCAATATCTGCTAGTGACACATCTGTTTTTCCTATCGTTTTACATCCACCTTTTTATGATGAAAATGGTAATGCTTTGTCAGCGTATTCGAATTATAGTGGATTCCCAACGTATCCAGACATTGATAATGACTTCTATATTATTCTTGATGCGGCTGATGGCATTACAATTACCCTTTCACGAATATTTCCGCATTTGACTACATTGCATTTTAGAACAAGACCTTTTGCTGCGAGAGTCACAAATCTTACGAATGACAATTTATATTTGCCTATCTCATTGACCGCAACACGAGTGGATGACACAACCCCAACAATTATTTCTCATACTGCTCCAGCCCTTACCAACAATACAGTGACGCTTAGCTCTGTAAATAGAACACAAACAGTCCGATTTGAAGTCAAGAGAACAGACAATAAAGATATCGCATCTACAACGCACGCAGAACCAGAAACATCATCTTCTTACGTGGGAACTACTACAGACACTTCACCTAGCGACTCAATAGAAGCGATTGACCTATTTGATTATACGTTCAATTGGGACCAGAATGCTGCCGTTGGGACAACCACCAAAACCTTTACAGCAACCGTTGCAGATGCTGCTGGTAATACGCAGCAGGATACATTGGATATCACTATTGATAATCAAGGTGACATTGTTGACCCAACCATAACCAACTACACTCTTTCATCACAGACAATTACATTTAACAACAATGATGAAACCCAAACAATCACCATTACCGCAACTATAACAGATGATGTAGAAGTAGATAGTATAACCCTTTCACCAGTGCAGAATGCGCCCACTAAAAATGGTGACGATTATACATGGAGTTATACGTTCTCTTCTAATGATTATGCGTTTGCTAGCTCAACCAATATTAACTTCGTTTTGACAGTGACGGATACAAGCAGCAGAATCGCAAGCCAAACTCAAATAGTTACCATAAACAAGACTGACATAGATGCGCCAGTCATTAATAGTTTCACAGTGAGCGATGTAACGTTGCGTTCATCACAGGATACGGCACAACTTACATTTAATGCCAACATTACGGATAATGCAGGTGTCCAAGCCTATGTCGTGAATAATGGTGTCGCCTTCTCTTCACAGACTGGAAATGATTATGTATTCACAAAGACCATAAATTATGGTGATTATAAGCAGCACGCAGGTAGCAGCACTACAGAAACCTTTGAACTTTCTGTTAGTGATGCTGCTGGCAACACATCCACTCAAAATGCTTCTGTAACAATTACTGTCATTGATGACAGGCCGCCACACATTGTATCTTTTACGTTATATAACGATACTACCACACTCAATTTGGATGATGGTGATGCGGAAGGTTCATATGCAACGAAAACATTTGAACTCGTTGTAAATGATGAAACTAGCATGAATATATCAGCAACTACTATTTTATCAAACACGTATGAAACGTCAAGTGGCACCCAAGGAACTACTACCATCGCTGAAACCACGAATTATGACGCAGAATCTGGCAATTGGTACATCTATCTCATTAAAACATATCCATCAGGAGCTTATCCTTATGCTATTGATACTGAGGTTACAGAAACTGTGCGAACTACCGACACAACTGGAAACACGAGCGATTTTGGCTTACAAGGTGGTCCATTGACTATCAGCAAGACCCGTCCAGCAACATCTTCTTTTGTCAATAGCGAATCAACCACTGTAACAGTTGGAGACTCAGCAAACGCAACTGCACTCTTCAAACTGGTTTTATGGGAAGGATTCTTCTTGAAGAATGGTGCAGCATCCATTGTGTTACCCAAACAAAACATTCTTAGCAATCTTACATTTGTTGGTGATTATAGCCAAATAAAGCAGGATGATGATGGAAATACCCTTACTAGCACATATTGGACACTCGACCGAGTTTTCAAGCCGGATGATTTCTATAGTTATGGTGTTGCCAAACGAATACGGAATGCTACTGTTGACTTCACGATACAGTCATCACCATATAAAATCGTAGGTTCTATCAATGTCAATGGCACATCAATTGGTCCGGCAGATATTGGCGTAGGAAATCAATATATAGTATATCCTCCATTTGTCGACGCCAATGGAATCATTATTACTTCTTTGCTGGATGGTTTCAGTCCTTTTGAACCAATCCGTTTCTATGTGACACAAGCTGAAAGCAATACGATTCTTATAGATCGCAATTTGCCAACATCACAACGTTACATATATCAGACTGCAATACAGACAAATTTGACGGTTAGTTTCTCTACTCAGACCCCAGCATTCAGCAACAACAAAGTGATTGGTTCTATTATAGTCAATGGCGTAGCTGTGGCAGCGGGAACATCTGCTTTGCCAATAGTCCTCTTCCCACCATACTTGAATGCAGATGGTGAAGTAATTAGCGAGTATAACGGTAATCCACTCACTGACAACGCGATTGTGTTTTATACAGAAGGTGATACAATTATGATTAATAAGTATTTCCAAGATGGTGTCCAATACACTATTGGCTCTGCACCATTTTCAGCAGAAGTTACCAATATTCGCGATGAGACCATAGAAGTTCCATTTCAATTCACTGCGACGCGAATAGACGATACACCACCTGTGATATCTTATTTTACTACAACTGCTGCTAGCAATACTGTGAATCTAAGCTCAATCGCAGCAGATGTCACTGTTTATTTTGATGTTGGGCGCTCCGATAATGTTGCTGTGGCAACGACATCTGTTAATAATGATGCCGTGTTTTATGGAACGGATAGTGGCGTCAGCCCAGTAAAAGATAGGTTTTCTAAAACATTCAATTGGCTTCAGATTCCATATGGAACTACTACCCAATCATTCCGTGCTACGGTAACTGATACAACTGGTAATTCTACGAGCACAGGGCCTAATGCTGATGTTGCCGATGTGACACTTACAATAATAAATGATGGTGACGTAGAGAATCCAGTGATTTCTAATTTCACAGTGAGTCCAACCTCTATTGCCTTCACGAATAACTCTCAGACACAGGAACTTACCTTTTCTGCTGATATCACAGACAACTACCAAATTCAAACAGTATCTTTGTCAAACGTGACTGGCGATCCAACCATTAATGGCAACAATTATCAGTGGATACAGACGTACTCATCAAGTGACTACAATTATGGAGACAACTTGAATTTATCCTTCCAACTTTCTGTTACTGATACGTGTGGCAATTCTGTTTCTCAAACACAGTATGTTACACTGACAAAGACAGATGAAATATCGCCAACAATTGGTACTATTACTGCCGACAAAACAAGTGTCAATTTGAATGACAACAATACTACTGATACAGTCACATTGAATGTAATGATAACAGATAATAACCAATTGGCAAGTGTTGTAATCAACGAACAAGGCGACGCACAGCAGTCATCTGCTACAAGCGTGACGGGTTCTCAATATACATTTGTGCTAACATTTGCATATGACTCAGTCAACATAGGCACCAGCACAAAAACATATGTAATTACTGCTACTGATGTTGCTGGCAATCAGAACACTGGCAGTATCGCCATTACTGTAACGAATGGTGATGTAACTGCGCCCGTCATTACTAGCTTCAAAACTAACGCTTCCAATATACTGAGCGTTGACCCAAATATCACGAGTGCTCCTTACCAAACAATTGCTTATGAGCTTATTGCAAATGACAACATTGGCATTCAAAACAGTTCTATTACTATATTGCCGAATAGCTTTGAGAGTGCTGTTGACGTATCGTTACGAGGGTCAGTTACACTCACATCTTCTGTGTATGATAATGACCTGGAGGCTTGGAAATTTATTATTACAAAAGAATATCCTGCAAGCTTGTATACATATGGCACGAACTCCGATATTAATGAAACAGTTACAGTAACCGATCTTCATAGCAATACTACCACGAGCGGGATTACTGATGGAAACTTGATTAGTATTTTGAAGACAGAACCAGTCAATGATTTCTTTGTGGATACAGTCCCTTCTGTGTTAACTGTTGGGGACACTAATAGCGTAACGCAAGAATTCAAGATTGTTGTTTGGCAAAATATGATACCCAAGAGTGTTGAAGTAGTTGATTATGTTAATACAATACCAACACTTGTTGGTAACTATGGCCAAACAAAACAAGATGATGACGGCAACACTTACACCAGCACTTATTGGCAGTTCACTAAGACATTTGCTCCTAGTGACTTTATTGGTTATGGACCAGCTAGATACATGAAATTCCAGACGATGAGCTTTACTATTCAGCCGTCTACAAATAACAAGATATCTGGAAATGTGAGCTATAATGGTCAAAGTATTTCACCAAGTGAGACTAGTAAGTTCCCTATCGTGCTTCGTCCACCCTTCTTGGACGCTGATGGTAAAGTAATCACATCCATTCCTGGCATTAGCTTGAGTCAGCGCATTACTATTACTACTGATGGTGGAACAGCTTATACAAGCACTCAATTCTCGTCAGAAGTGCCATATACATTGCGAACTGGTTTGAATACGGATACAGTAGTCTCTTTTGTGAATCAACCAGGGAATGCTTTGAAAGTATCTGGCGCAATTACATACAATGGAAACAGTGTTAGTGCAAATGAAACTGACTTTCCTTTTGTGATGGTTCCACCTTTTTATGATGAAAATGATAATGTAATTACAAGCACAAATGGACTTTCTTTGGAGTATCCAATTGTTTTCCAAACAGAAGGCGGAAATACTATTGTCTTGGGAGTTCCAGCTGAAGCAGGTTCACTCAATGCTTCTCCTATCAGTGTGACTTTGAGAACTAAGGCATTCCAAGTCAAGGTGACAAATATTGCCGACCAATCAGCATTTTTCCCATTGTCTCTTACTGCTACAAGAGTTGACGATACAGCGCCCACTATTATTTCTCATACAGCACCATCCCTCACGAATAATACAGTAACGCTTAATTCGTCGAACAGAACCCAAACAGTGCGTTTTGAAGTAAAGCGAACTGATAATAGAGATATCAATACAACAACTCACTCAGACTCAAATACATCATCTTCTTATGTGGGGACAACATATAATACGTCTCCAAGTGATGAAGTAGAAGCAATTGACTTGTTTGATTACACTTTTGATTGGGAAAATCATGCTGTTGGGACGACAACCAATACATTTACCGCGACAGTAGCTGATAGTGCTGGTAATGCCCAACAAAGCACTCTTGATATTACTGTAGTGAACCAAGGCGATATTGTGAATCCAGTAATTAGTGATTTCACAGCATCTCCTTCTACGATTACATTTACTAGTGACCCAGAAACACAAACAGTAACTTTCACAGCAACTGTAACAGATGATTATGATTTGCAAACTGTTTCACTAAGCAATGTGACTACATCACCAACAATATCAGGTAATGAATATACTTGGACAAAGACACTCAATAGCACAGACTATGAGTTCAACTCCCAAACCACAGAGACTTACACCTTAACAGCAACGGATGCAGCAGGAAATAGTGTGACATCGTCACAGACAATCACTGTAAGTGCGAGTGACACGCAACCACCAGTTATCCAATCATTTTCTGCCTCTGCGACTAGTGTGACGTTGACTCCCGAGTCACCAAGCGTAACAGTCACTTTTACTGCTCAAATCGCAGATAATGTCGGTCTTCTGAATATTACGTTAAATGAAACCACTACTGACACATCTGTAACAATGCCACTACAAGAAGGTGTTTTCACATCTTCGGTTACGTATAACTACGCTGATTTCACCTTTGGGGATCACGCAAAGTCTTATCAAGTGGTTGCAACCGATGTTGTTAACCTCAGCACAGAATCATCTGTCATCAACATTGCGATTAACAAGGACGATACAATACAACCGACTATTCACTCTTTTGCGGTTTATAACAGCAGTAACGAGATTATAGTAGAGGATGAAACAGTTAGTGATAATTATGTGACACTGACATATGAAGTTATTGCAAGTGATAACGATAGTGTTACGAATAATATATCTATTTTGTCAAACACTTTTGAGACAGAGCAAAGTGTATTCGGAACAGTTACAGTTGTGACTGACAATACTGTTTATGACGGAGCTACTGGACGATGGAAGTACTATTTGACGAAAACTTATCCTCCTGGCGCATATCCATACGGAGAAAACATAGTTACAGAAACTGTAAGAGTAAGTGATCCCCGTGGCAATACTACGGATTTTTCACTTTTAGAGGCGGACAGACTACAAATCTCAAAAACTCAACCAGTTAATGATTTCTTTGTGGATACAGTCCCTTCTGTGTTAACTGTAGGAGATACCAATAGTGTAACGCAAGAATTCAAGGTTGTTATCTGGGAAGGTTTATTACCAAAGAGTGTTGAAGTAGTGGATTATGTTAATACAATACCAACACTTGTTGGTGATTATGGGCAAACTAAGCAAGACGATGATGGCAACACTTACACCAGCACTTATTGGCAGTTCACTAAGACATTTGCTCCTAGTGACTTTATTGGTTATGGACCAGCTAGATACATGAAGTTCCAAACACTAAGTTTCACAATCCAGCCATTCAACGACAATAAGATATCTGGTAACGTGGTTTATAATGGTGAAAGTATTTCACCAAGTGATACGAGTAGGTTTCCTATTGTGCTTCGTCCACCTTTCCTAGACGCTGATGGTAAAGTGATTACGTCTATTCCTGGAATCAGCTTGAGTCAGCGGATTACTATTACTACTGATGGTGGGACAGCATATACAAGTACTCAATTTGCATCAGAAGTGCCATATACATTGCGAACTGGTTTGAATACTGACATTGTAGTCTCTTTCGTCAATCAACCACAAAATACTATGAGAGCAGTTGGTGCAATTACATACAATGGAGTTAGCATGGACGCAACTGATCCACAATTTCCTTTTGTGATGGTGCCACCTTTTTATGATGAAAATGACAATGTAATCACTAATTTGAATGGTCTTTCTCTTGAATATCCAATTCTATTC
>Ga0180433_10006267_pt1 | contig 15652 bp, 19 predicted proteins | sample SS_ome_8_FD_132980 | JGI IMG/M metagenome (GOLD analysis project Ga0180433, IMG submission 132980) | Hypersaline lake sediment archaeal communities from the Salton Sea, California, USA - SS_1_D_1 metaG | ecosystem: Environmental > Aquatic > Non-marine Saline and Alkaline > Hypersaline >... | reverse complement strand
GAAGGACTCTATTGTCGTTGATACTGACAGGCAGATTATTCTAAGCAATTATTCCAGAATTGCCCCTAGTCATGACAACAAGGACTTCAAACCATTGATTAAGAAAACTAAGAAGAGAGTAGATATCCTGCTTGTGACAGCGGATAAAGGATATGACGATGAATCCAACCACATTGTAGATCCAAATTCTAGGAAAATAGATACACAATTAAGCTTGATAAGGAGTTATTTGGGGTAATATAAAATACCATAATTTAGTCTTTAGAAAGTTCATTTTTCTGTAACATTAGCTGGGAGAGTATATAAATAATTAATCCAATTAAACCTCCCCATAATACTAAGGGAAAAATAAATCCAATTCCCCAATAATTATGTATCATCATACCTGTATGGTGATGACCATAAAGTTGTTCTGTATGAGCAAAAACCGAACTAATTGATATTAATAATATACTCATTATTGTAAAAATAATTCTTTTCATTTTCTTTCACCTATTTAATTTAAAAGATGGGCAATTTCCTCCGCCGAAGCATCATCGGAAAAATTTTCCACGGCCATCCTTATTCTCATATTGATCCCCTCCACAACTCAGACGCTTTTTTATCCTTTCAACAAGGTGGGTTTTATCTGGCTGTTAGGTAATAACAAAATTGTCCCCCATTATATATACCGATTTTGAATGATTGAGACGTACTAGACGTTCGGAAAGTTTATAAGTAATCAATCAGAAGTTAGAACTGAGGCCTATGCATATATTAATCCCTGTCTGGTTCCATGGATTTGACTCTATTATGTATTTTATCAGCTCTATAATTGGATTTATACTTAGTTTCTATTTCTATAAAATATATTCAATAAGTAACGAAAAAAGACATCTTTATCTATATCTGGGTTTTTTATTCCTATCTATGGGACTTTTAATTCTCTCAATTACAAATTTATTTAGTTATATAGCCCTCAGTAACTGTAGAAATTCGTGTTTATTAGGAATAACAGATAATGTTTTCTCTTTTGAGGATTTTTCCTATTTAACATATTTTGGTCTGTCCTTATTTGCGTATGTCATGTTTCTATTTGCATATAGAATAAAAGAGTTTAAGTTTTCGAAGTTTTTCATAATTGGTTTTTTAGCCTATCTAATAGTTATTTCCATTTTACTCCCGTTCAACGAAGAACCTAGAGTTTGGCATTCTTATCATGAATATTTTCATTTAGTTTCCCTAATTATGATGGGCTTTCTGTCTTTTAGAAATATCATAAATTATATCGAAAAAAAGTCCTTGGGTTCTCTTTTGGTTATGGTAGCGTTTTTCTTCATATTCCTTTTCCATTTGTTCCACATTTTTTCCTTTATAAGTGGATGGATGTACATTTTAGCCCATATATCAATGATGACTGGATTTAGTGCTTTATTATTGATGGTATTAAGGGTGAAAAAATGAAAGCCCGAAGAACTAAGATGAAAATTTACATAGATATATTGAGATCTATCCAGAAAGATCGAGGTAAATTGAAAAAGACTCATATAGTACATAAAGCCAATTTAACACATTCAAGATTAGAAAATTATATGGATTTTTTGCTTTCTGAAGGATTTGTGAAAAGAGATAAAAAAGGCAGGGAAATATTCTTTATACTCACAGATAAAGGCAGGGAATTCTTGGGAGAAATAAACAAGTTAAAAAAGATATCAGAAGCATTTGGGGTTCCTTTTTAGTTTATCCAATTTTCTTATTCACAATAAACCAATTTATTCCTTTAACCCCAATAACAATTCATGAATAATTCCTTGAAAGTGTGGAAATACTACTCACAAAAGGATGTACAGAAAGCTATATTAGAAGCTTCAAAAAATAGAGAAATAGTTGGGGTTTATGATACTGGTAATTTTGACAAAAGACCTAATGTTCTAACCTACCCTAACGATATAATGGAAATGGTAAAGAAAGGTGTAGTTAGTTTCCACGGATCAGTTGAAAGATGGACTAATCCTATGAGATTAGAATCAGGTATGCCCCTAAAAGAATTGGATGACCTGAGAACAGGATGGGACTTAATACTTGATCCTGATTGTCCAGACTTTGAACTTTCCAAAATAACTGTTAAAACTATTTGTGAAGCATTAGAAGACCATGGAGTAAAAACTTATTCAATTAAATATACGGGCGGTAAAGGGTTTCATATAGGTGTTCCATTTGAATCGTTTCCTGGAAAAGTTAATGAGAAAAATATTGAAAATCTTTATCCAGATGCCGCAAAAGCAATAATAGAATATCTAAAGGATTACATAAAAGAAACATTAAGAGAAAGATTTTTGGAGTTAGATAATCCATTGAAGCTTGCAGAGAGGATTGATAAAAGTATTCAGGAGTGTATTGACAAAGATGGTATAAATCCTCTAAAACTAGTGGAATTAGACAGTATGGTTGCCTCTTCCCGCCATATGTTCCGTCTACCCTATAGCCTTCATGAAAAGTCTTTGTTAGTCAGTTTACCAATAAGTTTAGAGGACTTAAATGACTTTCAGAAAGAAGAAGCAGAGCCTCTTAAATCCAAAGTAAAAACTAGGTTCTTATCAAAAAGACCTGTCTTAGCAGGAGCGACGGGCTTAATTACAGAAGCATTAGATTGGTCTGAAAAGTATAGCACAGAACGTGAAAAAGTTGAATATAAAGGACCTAGAAGGAAACTAAAGAAAGTTCCTAAGAAGTATTTTCCTCCCTGTATTAATCAGATGCTTCGGGGCTTACCTGACGGGAGAAAAAGAGCGTTATTTGTATTAGTTACCTTCTTGCAAAATATGGGATGGTCCTGGGAAGAAATTGAAAAGGAGCTTGAAAACTGGAATCAGAAGAACAAGAAACCTCTACCCAAAAGATATATTGATACCCAATTAAGATGGCATAAAAGACAACCAAGAAATCTTCTACCTCCGAATTGTGATAGAGACAATTATTACAAAGCTATACTTGGAGAAGTTGCGGAGGATTGCTGTGAAGGTTTAAAAAATCCTATAAACTACGTTTTTAAGAAATTAAAAAAATAATTAAAAAACACCTAGTAGTTTTAGGATAACAAGTACCGCAATTATTATTGCTATTATCTCCAATATTGTTTTTTGATTCATTCAATTACACCTCTATACCGATTTATTTTACTATTTAACCAATTAAGAAAAACGAATGATATATAAAGTAAAAGAGCCCCTGTTATCATACCTCTTTGAAATTCCGTTAAATTATCCTCAAGATTGAACTTGAAAATTAATGTAGCTAATAGAAATATAATTCCTATTAGGTCAAATATCAATAAGAGTATCTTGAATTCAAATAAATTTGAAAATTTATTTTTCATATATGTCACTTACTACTGAAAATTAACAAAGCCAAAAGAAATATAACTAGAATTATAATGACAGTAGCTATATCCATTCTACCACTCAATATTAATTTTACTTATTTGGTAATAAAGCTAATCACTTATTTCAATATTCAATCCTAATTCTATAATATGCCCGAGGAAAAAGAAGAAGCGATAACTTTCGAGTATATAAGAAAAATCCAGAGAAAGGAAAAATATGAGGCTAAGTTAACCCAGATACCGGATGATTTTTACAAGAAAGCTAAGGAATACTTGAATAGAAAGATGAATCTCGCAAAGAAAAAGAATGATGAAACAACTAAAAGGGAACTTTCAAATATTCAAAGTATTCTGGAAGATATTTACAACAGAAGAGAGACTAAAATATTAGAAAAAGCTGTTTTCTCGGTTAGAACAGGCGTTCCGCCTCAAAATCTTAATAAAGTAGAGAAAAAATTCTTTGACCAGTTAACTGAACTTTTGAAATACCAGAGGGAAAATACTTTAAATATGTTAACGAAAAAAACTAAAGGAAGTAAAGACAAGGTAAAACTTAAAAAGGTTAAATTTACACAAGATATACCTGAGTTTGTGGGATCAGACATGAAAAAATATGGTCCTTTTAAATCAGGAGAAGAAGGAAAAATACCTTCTGAAAATGCAAAATTAATGATAAAATCTGAAAATGCCGAAAAGGTGGAATAAATGGAAGTACCAAAAACACAAAGAATATTTTGTCCTTTCTGTAGAAAGCATACTGAGCATAAGGTTGACCAAGCAAAGAAAAAACCAAGAAGAAAGATGGCTCAGGGACAAAGAAGATATTTAAGAAAACTAAAAGGTTATGGTAGTTTTCCAAGACCTAAACCAAGTCATGAAAAGAGTGTAAAAAGAACTGATTTAAGATATGAATGCAAGGAATGTGGTAAAAAACATACCAAAGGTAAAGGATTTAGAAACAAAAAGTTCAGATTAGTTAAGAAATAAGGTGAAATTAATGGAAACAGAACAACCAACAAGTAAATTCCTAGAAGTAGTTTGCCCCAAATGTAAAAATGAGCAAATAGTCTTTAACAAGGCCTCAAGAGATGTCAAATGTTTAGTTTGTGACAATGTCCTTGCGGAAGTTACTGGCGGAATGTCAGAAATTAAGGCTAAAATAATTAAGGTTCATGGATAGAATACTGATTGGTATTTTTCTCTTACTCTAAACGTCTAGAAGTGATTCTTACGGGAATATCCCTATAAGGACATTGTATTCTTTCTGTAATTTCTTCCTTAGGAAGAATTCCATAGGATGGTTTAATAAATTGACATCCTGTACATACATTAGGATTATAATTTGCACAAGAGCGAATAATTCGATAGACTTCTATCTGGGTTTTTAGTTGCGACATAGTATTTAATTTGAAAGATAATTATAAAAAACAAATGTAGTGAATATATTCAAAATACCATCATATCAATAAGTCCTCAAAGACTATAAAAGATTATATCCTAAATATTTGTAGGAGTGTGAGACTTAATGGCAACGCTAAAAGATGTACAGACTGTCTGTTTAACTAGAGGGATAATATTTCCTACCGCCGAAATCTATTCGGGTATTTCCGGGTTCTTTGATTATGGTCCTGTGGGAACTCTTCTAAAACAGAAATTGATAAAATATTGGAGAGAAGAATTTGTTAAAAATCATGATAATGTTTTTGAGATTGATGGTTCTACAGTTCTTCCAGAAAAGGTTCTTGAAGCTTCTGGGCATCTGGAATCATTTGTAGATCCAATCGCACAGTGTAAAAAATGTAAGAGTATTCATCGTGCTGATCATCTTATTGAGGATAAAACTGGTAAGTTTGTTGAAGGTAAAACTCCCAAAGAATTAACAAAGATAATAAAAGAAAATGATGTTAAATGTCCCAGTTGTAAAGGAGATTTAATGGATGTTAGGGTGTTCAATTTAATGCTTAAAACTGAGGTTTCACCTGTCGGAGGCCAAGTAGGTTATTTGAGACCAGAAACCGCACAGAATATCTTCACAGCTTTTAATCGTGTTTTCCGTACAACCCGTTCTAAACTACCTATGGGTATAGCTCAGGTGGGTCATTCATTCCGAAATGAGATATCTCCTCGTAACTTTGTCGTGAGACTAAGAGAATTTAGCCAAATGGAACTTGAAATGTTCATTGACCCACGAGAAAAGTCCTGTGATTGCTTTGATGAAGTAAAAGATATTGAAATCAATCTAGTGACACGAGAATCACAGCAGAAGGACGGTAAGATGACAAAGATAACTGTTGGTGAGGCAGTTGAAAAAAGAATAATACCTAATCCTTGGTTAGGATATTTCTTAGGTAAGGAATTTGAATTTTACAAGGCTTTAGGGTTGCCTGAGGAAGCTTTAAGATTCAGGCATATGTTACCTGAAGAAACACCACACTACTCTGAAGGTAATTTTGACCTGGAAATCAAGTTTGATTTTGGTTGGAAGGAGACTGTGGGAAATGCCTACAGAACAGATCATGACCTGAAAAGTCATATGAAACTTGCTAATACCAACTTAGAAGTACAAACGGAGAAGGGAAAAGTACTTCCTCATGTGGTTGAACCTTCCTTTGGGATTGAAAGAACTATTGCTGGGATATTACTTCATACTTATGTTGAAGATAAGGAAAGAGGTTGGGACTGGTTTAAATTCCCAGCTAAAATAGCTCCATATGTTGCTGGTATATTTCCTTTAGTTAGAAAAGATGGTTTACCAGAAAAGGCTCAAGATGTTATTGAGGATCTTAAAAAGGAAGGATTTGATGTGTTTTACGATGAATCCGGTTCCATTGGGAAGAGATATGCTCGGGCAGACGAAATAGGAACACCCTTCGCCATAACAATAGACTATGATACTCTAAAAGATGATACTGTGACAATTAGGAATAGAGATTCGACCAGGCAGATTAGGGTTCATGTCAGGGATTTAAGAGTTTTCCTGGATGCTGCTTTAAGAGGACTTAAATAAATTATCTGATAAAAATCCTATTTAAGAGTGATTTTGAATAGTTTTTCTCAATTTTTAGTAATAAATTATTTATTAAGAGTAAAGAGAGAATTTCTGAGTGTTATCATTGAATAATGAAAAAATTAGTTTTACTGGGCAAATTTTACTAGTAGATTATATCACCTATACTGGAAAAATTATAAGAATCAGATTTAGACATAAAAAATCACAAGGAAATATTGAAATCATAGCCCCAGAACCAGAATCTCATCTTTTCCTTAACCAATTAAAAAGAGGGGAAATGGTGTTGATATCTATAACAAAAATTCCTATCTGATGGAACAAATATACCATAGATTTAAATATTTAACTCACTTTTTAATAAACATGGATAAGAAAGACAAATTGTTAATAAGAGTATTGGAAAAGGAAGGTAAACTTTCAAGCAGACAACTGGCTAAGAAGACTATGTTACCTATATCTACCGCTTATAGAAGAGTTAAAAGGATGGAGAAAGAAGGAGTGATAAAAGGGTATAGGGCGGTAGTTGATTATGAAAAGACTGACAGACCCATTCCTATATTAATTTTTATAAACCTTGAAGAAACCAATGAAGAAGAGGAATATGTTCCTGTGAATCAAATTAAAGAGAAAATAAAGAAAATTGATGAAATTTACCAATTATTCGAGGTTCAGGGAGGAGACTGGGATATAATACTCAAAGCCAGACTTGAAAAACTCAAGGACACTAACAAACTAATGGAAAATATCAGAAGTATCCCAGGAATAGAAGAGATAAAATCATCAATAGTAACTGAAGAGATGTTACTTTAGATTATTTTTAGTCCATTTACCTTCAACCACCCACTATTGGTTTTATCATCCCAGATAATCTTAGAATGAGTAATTTCTAAGCTTTTTTTGAAAATAGGACCACCCAAGCAAAGAGTTTCAAACTCTCCACCTTCACCAACCAGATTAATCTTGTATTTTTTGTTTAATTCAATGAGTTCTTCTAATGATTCCTTGGTGAGTTTCCTTCCTAACCAGCTTTTATCAAGTCCCATAGAATAAACACCAATAAATCTTACATCAAACCCCAATTCAATTGTTTCACGCATAAATTCCTCAGGATCAGTATCCCAGAAGGGAGCTAGTAAATTTAACCCCAATTCTTTACAAACTCTCTCTATCCTTTTTTTCTGGTAATTACTTGCTATTCCTCCGCATGCTACTGTGTCGATATCTAATCCTTCTAGAGCTAATTTTAGGTCTTTTACTTCCTTTTCTTTGACTCCTGATGATTTTCTTTTTACTAACTTTATTCCTATTGCTTCTGCTAGTTCGTCGACCAGGTGAATATTAGGGTAGTGAAACATCCAGGAATCTTCTCTCTTTGGGATAATAGATACCAAATACTTTACGTTGAAATCATTTTCCAAACACCAATGAACTGTCCTTGTAGAATCTTTTCCTCCTGAGAATAGTACTGCTATACCTGACATATCCCATATTAAGTAACTAATTTTAATAACTTTACTCTTCAACTTCAACAGAATTATTAACAGCCTGACCAGGAAGATTTCTTTCAAACTTAGCTCTTACAACACCTTTTCCACCATGAGGAGCAGTTATTTCACCTTCAATCTCTCTTCCTCCAGGTGTTTTCCAGATAAGTTTTTTCCCAACTATTTTCTCAGCTTCTTCTTTACTTTCAATCCCTTCTACTTCTACTAACATCTGATTAACATTCTGGGTATGTTTACCTCGTCTGTAACTGAGAATCTTACCTTTCATACCAACCATCTATGCATAAGAACTTTTTTATTTCTTTTCCTTTTTCTCCAATATTCTAGAGAGATCTCTAATCATGGTTCTTACATGTTCTCTCATCTGATAAACGTCTCTTTCAGGTATTTTGTCCAATCTTCCCTTCTCTGCTAACTCTTTCATTACATCGACTTTTTTCCAGACATCCCAATAATAAGTCTTCAAAAGTTTGTTATCTAAAAACTGCTTTCTGAACTCTTGTGGTATTTCTTCATCTTTTTTAGGTAATTTATTCACCGATTTCAAAGCAGCTACTGCAGCCTTCTTCATGACGCTATGTGTTCTTTCTAGGACCTTCTCCTTTTTCTTTTCTTCCAATGAGCTTAATAGGTCATACATTCTGTCAATAAATTTATCAGAAATTTCAATCCACTGATCAACATATTGACCCTTCACATCCATTATCTCTTTGTGTTCAATCTTTTTCCTTATATCAATTATTTCCTTTAACTGCTCAGCATATTGTGATTCAAGTAATCCGGGTTCAACCAAATACTTTTTCACAGCATCATAAGCCTTGTTAGGAACAGGTGGTTCCACTCCCATAAACATTAGAGCAGCCTGTGCGGAATTCAACATAGCGTAAAAACAATCCTCTGCAAGTATAAGCAATTTGACAGTTTTCGCACGCATTAATTTCTTGGGTGCACCTTCAATATAAGTTTCAATAGCTTCTCTTGTCATTGGTATTCTTCCTTTCTTCAATAATCTTTGGAAAGGTGTGAAGAATCCAACATCATAAACAGCATGACCCTCTTTAATGAAATTGTAAATAATTGGATGTCCAATCCTAGCATAATCCATAAATTCAGTCAAAGTGTACAAAGGCTGAAATGAAAGATTAGGTGAGATATCCTTTGCTATTTTAAGAATATCACTATCTATCTTCTTCTTTTGGTTAAAACTCATTGGTTTATCGGTATCGTCCGCCACCACAAAAATATCAATATCTGATTTTGGTTTAAACTCGTCTCTTACAACCGAGCCCATAACTACTATACACTTAATCTTATCTTCATATTTCTCAAGAACTTTTTTCTTGAATTTATTTACCCTATCCATTCTTTCTTTTTTTGTTTTTAGTTCTTCAAATTCTTGCTTCTTTTTCTTCTCTCTCTTTCTTTTCATTTAACTTTAGCACCCATTTTTTTCATTTTACGACCTGGAAATTCAATTTCCTGTAAATCTTCAGGTAATAATTCTTTCATTCTCTCTATAATATCCCTAGCAATCTTATCTGCTTTAGCCACATAATCTGGAGTTGGTGTTTCAACCCTCTTATGGTCTAAATCCTTCCACAACTTATTCAATTCCTTATACTTTTCAATGTATTCTTTTTCCAAACCATGCTCTTTAACCAATTTCTCAAGGAACTCAATCATCCTTTTATGATCCGGCATTTCTTTGTAGTGATGCATTATAACAGCCTGACAAATATCTGTAGCTGCATATCTTAGATCAAAAACATCCGCTTTCCAAGAAGCTTCAACTCTTTTAACCAACCCATCACATGATTTCGCCTTAAGTGTGATTGTTTCATCGCTTGGTGGGAATAAACCCATTTTCAACATTCTTTGTACAGGTTTGATAAAACCAGTATCATAAATAACCAATCCATCTCTAAGGAAGTTAAACAATTCCGGAGATCCAGTTTTCATCCAGTTCCAGAATTCGGTAAGCCCGTTCATCTGACAATGGATATCTCCCATGTCTTTCCCAATTATCTGTAATTGTGCCTTTATTTTCAAAATATCCTCAGTTCCCTTAGTTGCTGTATCATCTATAACTACCCAAACGTCTATATCAGATGTTTTTTTCGCGTCTTTTCTTGCTGCTGAGCCAAAGATTAATACAGACTTAATTATATCCCCGTACATCTTCTTAATTTTTCTTGTAAATTTGATAACTTTAGAATAATTACTCTTGTAAGCACTGGTTGCTACAACCTTATCTTCTTCCTTCTTTCCATCCTCTTCTTTTGATTTTAGGTCTTTTTCCAGAAAAAGAGGTTTTTCTAATTCCTTTTCAAAATCAAACTCAAATGCCATACATACACCTTGTATTTTCTTAGATATAATATTTATTAAACTTTATCACTGATAACTATTACCAGTTAGAAACCATCCAAGATATTTATTGTTTTGGCTAAGTGTTTTATCTTAACTCTTCCTTCTTCCACTCTTCTGGCCTCTTACCAGCTTTAATTGCAGCTGAACCTAATAGTGTATATTCTTCTTCTGGGAATTTCAATAGTCCCTTAATTGGATCAAATGTGTGCTCAAATATAATTGCCCTTTGTCTAGCTTCATATTTTGGATGTGGTATCTCAAAGAACCATCCAGGTAATTTGCCTGGTTCAACTCCTTCTTCTAGTAATTTTTTCATATCTTTCAACGCCTTCACACTTCCACCATATGGATCTTTAAATCCTCCTCTTTCAAAGATTAAAAATGTTTTGATTTCTTTACCTAATCCAGCTTTCCTCAATTCCCAAAGTAATCGATAAACAATTTCCCTATCCTCTGGTCCGATGGGTTTATGTGAATGTAATGGTGTAGGTACACCAGCATGAACCGCTTTTACAATTTCAGCATAATTTTTAGTTAATTTGTTATTTACCATTTCTGTTAACTCTTCTAATGGATCCACACCCTGTGTGGCTAGATGTTCAAAATCCACAAGCATAAGTACATTTTCCCAATATTTACTGCCTCCATTTTTGAGGTTTTCTCTAATGCTTTTAATTGCCAAATATATTTGCTTGGGTCTCCACAATAAGAATCTTCCTCCCTGACTTGGGTCTCTTGCATCTGGATTTTCTATTGCTATGGAAAGTTGGTTTAAGTTTTCAATTAATTCATCTTGTTGTTCTTTCACTCTATCTTTATTAGGTTCCGTTATCTCAACTTCCTGTCTCAAAATTTCTGGTAATTCATCCTCCATCCATTTAACCAATTTTTCTATGTGACCCTGAAGAAATTTACTTGCTACTACCCCATAATAGAATTCTTTGAATGTTTTAACTAATTCTTTATCGGGCTCTTGTTCTATGTTTATGACTGTCTTTTCAAGCCAATTCAATCTTTTATCATTTGAAAGTCCTTCTTTTGTCTCATCATAATGTTCATATCCAAGCTCTTTTAATTCATCCCAATATAATTCCACCATCTGATCCCATATAGGGTATTTATGTCTGTTGATATAAAGTTCATGAGCAAGTACATAATACGCCATTTCCAAAGTGGCACCAGTTCTTTCTTTTTCGAACCAGTCACCAGTGTCATCCAACTTTTTTTCAACTAACTTCTTAATAGTCCTTTCTTTTTCTCTTTCAATTCTTTCACGGATTTTTTGATCTGTATCCGGACCTAATGCTCTCATCCTAGTTAACTCACCAATTTTAGAATGATATGGAAGTCTTTTCAAAGAATTTAGATTGTTTTCAACAAAATTATTAAAAGTACGAGAATTCCTTATAAAATCATCCGTTATTTTTTTTTGAATTTCTCTGATAGCATCAGTATCGCCTAAACTCAATGCTTTAGTTAATAAATCTCTACTTATTAAATTTTTTTCAACTAATTCTCTCCCTAAAGCACTTATGATATCCATTTCATTAAGGGAATTTTTAAATTGTTCAAAATATCTTTTTTTAATCTCATCCTCACTACTATCTATAATATCATTCATTTTATTATCCATAGCAGTTTCCAACTGCAAACTTAATTCAGGCCCAACTATAACACTGGCAAACTGACTCCAAAATCTATATCTACTATCATTAGCAAACCATTTAGCAAGTTTTTCATTTCCCTTGAATATTTCCCCAATAAAATTCCCATCCCAATCAGACATAATTATATGCAGCCTAGAACCAGCATAAGTAAATAATTCCAGCCATTCACGAAGACAGGAGTGAAAATCAATATACTTAGCACCAGCGTGAACAGCAGATTTAATCGATTTTTGCATATGCTCTTGAGCACTACTCCACTCAATCAATTCCGGAATCCCCATCTGAACAGTTAAACTACCATGAAAAGTTATGTCAACTCCCTGTTTTTTGGCAATATGTCTTAGTTCCTTTCCTTGAGTATAATTAACCTCATGAGGGACATCTGAAGCCAACTCAAGACAAGCAGCACCACGGGTCAAAGTGTAAGAGAGTTTGCTAATAATATCGGCCAATTCCTCTGATCTTGCAGCATGATATATTCCACTAGTAGTTCCTACTTTGAATTTTAAATCTGATTCCCCTTTTGTAATCTTAACTTTAGGCGTTTCTATGGATTTTTGTATTTTTTTTAAATCCAATTTCTCTTTCAGGTTTTGTAAGAACCCCATAACTATACACCAGGAACTCCTGCTTTTTTCTTGAGAAATGCATCTATCTCCAGGAAAGCAATACCAGGTCCTCTTTGCATTTGTCTTGCCATTCTTGAGTGCATTAATTTTTCATAAGGTGTTTTGTAAAAGAATAATAATCCATCAAGTCCCAGTTTTCTTAAGACTTCTTTTGATTGAGACTCTATTTTACCTAAGTTCTGTTTAAAACTTTCAAAACCTTTTACAACAGCTTTTTTATCCTCTTCTCCTTTTGTTTTAGGTTCTTTTTCCAACCATCTAGCACTTATTTCTCCTCTATCAAAATCAAATTCAGGATATTCCCTTTGAAGTATCTCATCTATTTTAGTTGTCCTTCCAGGTGCACCCAAATCTTCATATCCCAACATCATTGCTATCTCCCTTCTATCCTTCTCTAATATCGCTTGTCTCTCTAATAAATGTCCAATTATTATATTTTGTGTGGCGTTAGCTGCTTGCATACCATTAAACATCATATCTTCTAACATAGTTCCATTTGGAAGTTTCAATACAAGTTTTTCCACTGGTAATTTTACAAAAATATAATAAGGACTCCATTCCCATCGAGGTCCTGCGCGAATAGCCTCAGCCGGTCCCCTAAGGAAATCCCCTTCATAAGGTTCTGGACTTGAGAAATTTCTATGAAGATCCTCCACATGTCTAACAACATCAACCACACTTAATCTTACTCCATGTTCAGCATATATCATCTTCATTATATTTCTTACATGTTTATCCATAATTGGAACACCAGGTAATGGAGGGATCTCTGTAATACCTTCTTTTTTAAGTATTTTTCTTTCATCTCTATTAAAACCGGCCTCTTTCAATGTTATGTCCTTCCCAATCCTAGGATAAGGAAAAGGTTCTCCTTTAATAACAAACGGTTTCCATGCCCATACTAATGTATTATCCAGAGAAAGAGCCTGAGAATCTGGTCTAAGCCAATGATGGGCTAGGTCTACTGCTTCTTTGGGAGTGGATCTCATATCTTTAACGGCCTTGTATCTTGAAATTAATGGTATTAAATCATCCCTTGTATCTTTTATTGAATACTTTCTACCCATAGCTAATTGTTTTAGTCTCTTATACCTGCTAATAATATTAGTTAAAAACCTCTCCTTCCAATCAAGATAAAGTTCCTGTTTTGTTTTGAGAATTATAGCCTCTGCTCTTGGTACATCTAACCTTTCTTGTATATCACTAACATCCACATCATCATCAAATAAATCCATAAAATCAGAAATTATAGTAGGCCATCTCGGAGCTATTCCTCTCAAACTTAAGCCTTCGCCGGTGTGTGCATCAACTTGATCTATAAACATAGATTTTATAACATGTTGGGCTTCTCTGTATTCTTCTTGGGCCCTTCTAATTCCATCCTTATTTTTTATTTTTTGTGCCTTTTCATATTTTTTCTTAGCCTTTACAAGATCTGCAAACCATTTAAGATATTCTGAATATTTTCGGAGATCATGATCTATAAGCTCAAAATCCTGTACAGCTTGCATTAATGCAGCAAACCCATTTCTTATTTGACTATCCAATTGTTGTTTCTGTTCCATTACTAATGAATAATAGTCCTTGTAAATCGGACTGACCTCTATACTATGCTGAACTTCGTAAATATCATAACCCCATTTCCCCAACTGATACAATAAGCTAATATAAGTACCACTTCCCGCACCCATTGGAAACTCTAAATCTAAATATTTCACACTTTCCAAAGGAGGAGCAAATATACCCTCACCAGGATACATATTGAGATTTAAGGTTTCCTTAATCTTTTTTCCTGTTTCAGGATCAACATATTCTATTTTCTCTGAATCAGTACAACATACTGGACATGGACCCGCAGGATATGGTATCATACAATATAATTTGTCTTTAGGATAATAAAAATTTACAGTTTAATTAAAAGAAAACCAAGGCCTATTGAAAATAATCCAACTATTATTTGAGCTTTTTGCATGGGTGCTGGGTTATTTTGTGCAGTATAAGGAGAAATTACAATGGTAAGTATACCGAAAATCATACATCCCCATCCAGCCAATCTAAGTAAAAACATTTACCTCAAAGATAATTTAGTAATTTCAACCCTAAATAGATTAGTGCGGGTCCTCCAAGTATACAAACCAAAAAGATATTCTGTTTTTTTATAAGGAAGAAGCTACTGAAAATTAATATCATACCTATGGTTATACATATGGCTCCAAAAATTTTATTTATTATCATAAACTAAATAATAGAAAGAGAGTTTTAATAGTTGGTGGTATAATGCCGATATTTGCAAGAACCAAACTTTTACTTCAGGAAGATTGCTTTGATTTTGCAGGAGAACCTCTATTACATATAGATTATGAGGGCCCTAATCCCCATTTGGCTTACAATAAAATCAAGGAAAGTCTTTGGACGATTTTTGGTGTTAAAGAAACAGAAAGGGTGCAGGAAAGAGATTATAAGTGGAATAAGGTGGGAAATAAAGAGGACTTCTCTGTTTCATGGCAGATCAGTAAAGACATGGACAGATTTTCTTATCTTTATCTAAAAGTGAAAATGAAGGGGTTCATAGAAAAAAATGAAGCAGGTAAAGAGGGTAAAATACATATTGAGATCGCTGGAGTTTTAAGAACAGAGTACCCGCAAGACAATATCTGGGAAAGGTCTATTTTTTACGAGATAATAAGGACATTTTGGCATAAGGTTTTCTACCAATATCAAAGGGAGAGGTATATAGACAAATGTAGAGAAATCATGACTAACTTCACCAATGAAATGAAGGCGTTTTTCAATCTTATACCAAAGGAGTAGGTGAATAATTTTGGCTAAGATGACACTAGAACAAGATTGCTTAGTTCCTTTTGGTACTCTTAGAATTAATTTTAAAGGTCCTAATCCCTTCAGAGCTGTGCAAAAGACACCTGATTTCTTGAGAGAGCTTTGGGAAGTAGAAAAGAAAGATTATTGGGAAAGACAATTTAGATATAATCCAGATGAAGATCCCCGAGGATTTTATTTGAATGCTTATGTGGATAAAGGTTTGGACCGATTTTCCACGGTAATAATAGAAATTATAGTCCAGGGTGTACAACCGTCTGATCCAAGTAAAG
>Ga0180433_10006266_pt1 | contig 15652 bp, 15 predicted proteins | sample SS_ome_8_FD_132980 | JGI IMG/M metagenome (GOLD analysis project Ga0180433, IMG submission 132980) | Hypersaline lake sediment archaeal communities from the Salton Sea, California, USA - SS_1_D_1 metaG | ecosystem: Environmental > Aquatic > Non-marine Saline and Alkaline > Hypersaline >... | reverse complement strand
CCTAAATGCGGCGATAAAAAGGCAGAGGCATGGCAAGAACAGACTAGGAGTGCAGATGAAGCTAGTACCTCCTTTTTTCGATGTGTAAAATGTAAACATACTTGGCGCGAATATTAACCCTAATTCTAATAACATGCGTTTAATTACTCAATATTACCTTGAATGTTGATGGGGAGGTAGATTATCATTTTTCTTTTTTTAAGTAAAATTCAGTTTATCTTATATTCCCTAATTAATTTAAAGGTTTATCCGTAGAAATAATATTAAGAACAACTAAAATTTCAAAAATCACATACATAAAGGTAAAGCTTTTTGCGGATTAATCAATTAGGTAGAACTAATCTTAAAATTAGTGAAATTGGGTTAGGTACTGAGTTTTTATTTGGGCAACCAAAAGAAATCGCCAGTTCAGTAATTAAAAAAGCCATCAAAAACGGAATAAATTATTTAGATGTATTATTTTCGGTTAAACAATATCTCGAAAAACTTGCACCTATGTTGAAACAGTATAGAGACAAGATTACTATAACCGGGCATATTGGTACAGTGGAAAACGCAGATGGACGACCCAGAAAAACACGAAATATAAAAGTATGCTCCGAAGAATTCCATAAAGTTTTAAGAGTCCTCCAAATTGATCATTTAGACATCATAAACATCCAATTTGTAAGAGAAAACGAATTTGAGAAAATTATGAAGAAAGGGGGTTTATACGATTTAGCGGTCTCTTTTATAGAGCAAGGATATGCAAAATTTTTAGGATTGAGTACTCACGATATTCCGGTGATCGAAAAAGCGGTTCATACAGACAAGTTTGATATGATTATGTATCCTCTTAATGTTATTAATCATGGACTAAAAGGTAGAAATGAAGCTTTAGCATCCATTAAGAAAAATGATATTGGTTTGGTTGCAATCAAGCCATTTGCTGCTGGGAATCTTTTGCAACGTAATAGAACAGTGAATTTCGCAAAATATCAAACTGGTGGTTTAACCTTAAAGAAAAAAAACCTTTCAGACATTTCTGCGCCAAAATGTTTGTTATATGTTACTTCTATACCTGAAGTCTCAACCGTTCTTATGGGAGTAAAAAACGAGGAAGAGTTAACAGAAAATTTGAGTTATACTGGATTACAAGAAGATGAAAGAGATTGGTCTAAGATGGTTAAATATTATCAGAATTAGAAGTTTAAAAATAATATTAAATTCTTATTTATTTGAAATCCTATTCCCAATAAAGCAGGTTCTCGAGAAAAAACATTCCTCTTGTGATGAATTGTCAATAAAAATATTTTTTTTTTTTTCTTGATCGTGAAAGAGGGGTTTCACGAATAAATTCTTAATTGTTAAAGTGATTCAAAAAATAGTTAGGATAATACTTCTAAAATTTTAGTTAGGATCCGTGCTTTACCACCGGTGGATTGGAGGAGTGTTTTACCACAAACTAAACATTCCACATCAGTAGCCGAACAACCAAATACAATTTGCTGATTTCCACAATTTAAACATTTTACTCTTAAAAATCGACTCTTTGGTTGAGGGATTAATTCTATAACTTTCTTTTTATGTGTCATCGGTATTTCCTCAATTAGACTTCTTGTATCTCAAATTTTTTCACGCGATAAGATTTGGCGTAATGTTTCTTCTTACACTCACTACACTCTAATACGGGCAGAGTTCTTTTATTGATCTTTGCGTTCTTATGAAATATTTCCTTTGGAAAGGACCCATAGCCTTTTTTCTTTCTTTCTACTCGTCTGCGTCCGTGATTCATTGCTCTTTCTTTTCCTTTTTTATAAACTGATACTATGTGTTTTGTATGAGTCCGACAATTAGGACAATATCTATTTACTGTTCGAGGGTACTTCATTTTCAGCACACCAAATTCTTATAGAATAGTGTAAGTAATTATTCCTAAATTTTAAATTTTATTAGTCTGGATTTAAAAGAATATAATTTATAGTCTTCTATTAAAAAAAAGATTTATAAGAATCTAATTTTTAGCGGTATATCTCGACTATATCATTAATATACAAAAATTTCGCAATTATATTAGTTATATTCACAATTACTATGAATATTACAATCATCACTGAATAGCGAATTACGTATACAATTTTCTTGTTTTTTATTAATTTCAAGTCATGTTTTCGCATCCTTGGAAGGAAAAAACCAGTATTATTACAATAATTTTCATAGTCTTGAGAAAATTTTTGTTTCATTCGGAATTCCTCGAGATCACATATTACAACCATAAACATACAAAATAAAATCCACGAAAGTATATCTGCAATCCTTATTCCCATGTCTCCAAATCCTGGAATATATAGTATAAAAGCAAACAAAAATAAAATTATTCCAAGATTCTGGGGGTGACGGATATACCTATAAAGCCCTGTCTGAACAATTCCCTCACCCCTCATTCGACCTTTGATAAGAGTAATTAACCCATATAGAAAAATTCCAAAACCAATAAGAAATATGCTAACCTCAAAAAAAACTAAATTGGATATAAGAAATAGATTTGAGGGATAAATTGTGAACCAAGAATTTAAATAATTATAGTAGCTACTTTCACCAATGAAGATAGTTAGTATCCTCCACGAACTGTAAGCAATCGGGAAATAGATAAACATGGGCATAAGAACCCCGAATAAAATTGGTAAAAATGACCATATTGATAATAACCAGCCAATAATCCTCCCAAACATTATTTTAGATCTCATAATGCATTAATTTTTACCCGTGGATGATTTCTCTAATTTTTAGATGTATTTCAATCTCTAAAGACTTATTATTAAGAGTAGTTGTTGTAAACTTTAAATTTTATTTGCTGGGGATTTATTTTGCCCTTTAATACTGGTTAATAAAAAACAATTTATATCTTACCAACATTTTTTTATTAAAACGAAAAAGACGAAATTAATATGTTTAAAGAGAAGTTTCAAGAAGGCATAATTTCTGCACGCGATTTTTCTCGAGATGACATCGAATATATATTGGCAAAAGCACGAAAAATGATTACACATGAGAAAAATTCAGAACTACTGAGAGGTAAAATACTCGCCACATTATTCTTTGAGCCCTCTACAAGAACTCGTTTAAGTTTTGAGTCTGCTATGCACCGTTTAGGTGGAAGTGTTATTGGATTTTCTTCTGGAGATGTTTCTTCTATAAAGAAAGGGGAGAGTATTGCAGATACGATCCGAACAGTAGAGAATTACAGTGATGGCATAGTCATGAGGCATCCGTTAGAAGGTGCGGCAAAAATGGCTTCCCGTTTCGCAAAAGTTCCAATAATTAACGCTGGCTCTGGTAGCGGGGAACACCCTACTCAAGCCCTATTAGATTTACTCACTATTACTGAAGAGGGCTTGAACTTAGATGGTTTAAATATTGGAATTATGGGCGATTTAAAATATGGTAGAACCGTCCATTCTCTTGCGGTTCTACTCTCAAATTATGAGCTTAATGTTTATTTTATCAGCCCTAAGGAATTAATGCTCAGGAATAGAGATAAGGAATTTTTACGGCAAAGTCAAATTAAATTTAAAGAAGCAACCCAATATCGAGATATATTAGGTATTCTGGATGTATTATATATTACGAGGATTCAACGGGAAAGATTTGCTGATATTGAAGAATACGAACGTGTTAAGAATTTTTATGTATTTACGGAAGAAGATTTAGCCCACACAAAAGATGAGTTCAAGATAATGCACCCTTTACCAAGAATAAATGAAATATCTCCTGAGATAGATAATTCTCATAAAGCTATTTATTTTAAACAGACATATTATGGAATTCCTATGAGAAAAGCGTTGTTAGCAGAATTAATAGCAGATTAGCTTAATTTAATTTTATTGAGAAGGCAGAAATCTTCGAATTTATTATTTTTTCTATATCTTCTTTTAGATTTTTATGATTAGAATCAATATAATGATTAAATATACTTCCTCCATTCAGTAAGCTTTCGAATTTTTTAAACAATGTAAGTCTTTTTTCAAGTGATAATTTACTTTCTTTTCGAATCATATCCATTGAATACGTCGGACTCTCTTTCTCTTGGCAATACGAATAAGTTTTTCCGTTTTGGTATAAATATGCCCCATCATGAGGTTGATTGAGAATATATGATTCATCTTCATCCAGATTCTTTTCAGAAATAATATCCTTAATCAAGGTTAATATTTCTAATGCGAATTTTTCACTCTTATCAATCCTATCAATTTCAATACCACATTGTAATTTTATAGCTTCATTCAATCCAAAGAAACTTATTGATTTAATAGTATTTTGGATCCAATCTTTTCCTCCATTCGTAAAAAATGAGCTCAACAACCGATTCCAAGGTTTTGAATTATTAAGTTTTTTCCCGATCAATTCTTTCTTAAATGAAAAGAATTGGAAAATCTCATTTACTTTTTCTTGAACAAGTTCAAGAAAAACATCATCATTATGATGAGACTCTAAAGCAATAGTATAAAGATTAATTAATATTTTATCTAAGATGATATTGTTAGTGGCAGTATCATGATTAAAGGGATGGTTGATATAATTAAGTGTAGAATTCATTAATTTGGATTCTGTTGCGTTAAAAAATCCTAATTTTTGTGGTAGTTTTAATTTTAATAATGGCATAAGGGATTCTTCTGTCATGGATTTAGAATCTGAATAGCCAATCATAAAGTTTGGATAAGTAGGGTAAAGTTCTTCACTTAAAAATTTGTATATCTCATTGAAAAAATAATTATTTGCATTGTTTAGGTTGATGGTAATATGGGATCGCTCATCTGTGTAAGCAGAATTAAAGTATAATAGCTCTGAAAGGATTTTTAAATATTGTTTATTAGTAAATGCAGGATTTTCATTTAAAATCTTTAAAAACGGATCAAAGTTCCCTAGAAGCAAATCTTCAGAAAAGAATGGTCTAAATTTTTTTAATAGATTTGAAAATTCTAAGATTAGCCTTATAAAGTTGAGGGGAGTTTCAAAATTTCCACTTGCGTTTGTTTTATTAGCAATAAATTTAAGTATAGTTGATGTATCGAGAGAGAGACTTAGAGGGCGTAAACTCCAATAATTTAGATGCAACAAATAAATTTCTCCTGATAAATATAAATCTGCTAATTTATTCGGGAGAAGATTTAATAAAAGATATTGTTCAGAGATTTCTGACCCCAATTTCTTAATAAATAAGTCTGGATTTAAATTTATATTTTTAAAATATTGTGAAACTTCAAATGGAGGTGTTCCTAATCGAGTTAAACGATGCCTAACTTTTTCTAAACCATTTTCTAAGAGGATCCCATTAATGTATTCCCTCATCAATGGGGCAGTAAGATATTCGATTCTTGTTTTTGATAATCGCTCTTCTACTTCTTGAGCAATTTGTTTTGCTTGGTATACTTCCATATTTCCTTCTTTTACTAAATGTTCTTCAATTTTTCCCAGGTCAAATGGTTCTTTTGAGTACTTGGATGTTCGAATCATTATCGATTTGTTTTGAACGTTAAGAATTTGTTCTATAGAAAGTATATTCCGTAGGATCTGCCGTCCCAAGACGGTTAAAGAATAGCCATCCTCCATATTTTCAATCAAATTACTATTCTTTAGGGTATTTAAATGGAATGATAAATTGATTGAATTTGAATTGTTTCCCAAAATATCCTTTTGGAGAGCGGAATATGTTAGTGGAACTTGGCTACTGCTCAGTCTCTTTAAAATATCTACTCTAACTTTTTTTCCTAAGGCTTTTAATTGTTTCTCTAAAAGATTTTTATTTTTGTCGGAGTCCAACTTGAAACCCTAAATCCACTATTAAGAAATAATAATTAAATAATGTATAGGATCATCAATATATAAAAATTTAGGAAAAAGGGGTTCTAAAAGTCAATTCTGGTGATATCTGAGTGATATCACAAATTTTTTAAATTATATTTTACGAAATAAGAGTTACCTTGCAGAAACCGCGATTCGTTCTACTTCATCCTTCTTTTTAACGGCTCTCGATTCTTGATTATTATTTGCTGCAGCGATTACTTCTTGTGCTAAATTAACTTCAAATGGATGTTCATTAGAGTGAGAACGAGTACCAATTGCTTGAACTAAATATTTAAGCGCTAAATCAACGCGTCTTTGTGGAGAAATATCAACAGCAGACGCATAACTAATACCTCCCATTGAAATTCTCGTGGTTTCTTCTCGAGGGGCACAGTTGCAGATCGCATCAATGAACACTTGAATAGGATTTTGTTCAGTATTTAATTCAATTAATGTGAAGGCATCTTCTAAACTACGTAATAACATAGTTTTCTTTCCCGAATTGTAGGAACTCTTATGACCTTTTATCTTGCTTCCAATAAATCCTGGGGCTAATAAACGATTTATGAATCTTTCAATTATGGAAACTCTTGAGGTTTTCCAAAATCTTCGATGTTCGTGTCGACCATGGCTGTGAGGAACAATAATGGGTCTTAAATTAATATATTTTTCCAATGTCCAATCATTAACGTTGATATCTTCGAAGGACCATTTATTAAAGAGCTTAATTTCACTTTTAATTTTACTACTCATGATCAGTTCCTCATTATCGTAATGGTTTCTCCTTTTTTCCCGCTAGCAAGGCTTCTAAGGATACTCCATTCACTTTAACCACCCTCCATCGTACACCGGGGAGATCGCCAACCGAGCGACCTTTAGCTCCACCAATACCCTCCACAATTACTCGATCGTGCTCTTCAATGAAATTTAGGGCTCCATCCCCTGGAAGAAAGGCCGTCACACCTTTTCCGTTCTTCTTCAATTGAACTCGAACACATTTTCGAATTGCAGAATTAGGTTGTTTGCTTTCTCGTCCCACTTTCTGAAGGACAATACCTAATGCTTGGCAACTGCCTCCTAATGGATCTACCTTTTTCTTTAATCCCAATTTTTTCCGTTTATACTTCGTTTTTGACCAGCGGAATTTTTTTCTATTTTTCTTCAGCTGTCTGGCGGCATATAAACCTCTAGGCTTTCCCATGAATACACACTTGATAGTTTAATTAATAATTATGGTAAGCAATGATAATATTTCCTTAAACTTAAAATTTATGGATATATAAAAATCAAATGGTTTAGATTCGATGATTATCAGTTAGATGTTATTTTTGGTATTGATAATCACATTATCTACTTCCCAGTGTCTTAAAACGAGATCTTTGATTTTACGAATCATGGAACCTTCTTTTCCAATTGCTTTTCCTCTATCTTGAGGGCGAACGGATATGATAACCGTCTTTTTTTGGTTCTTACTTTCCTTAATTTCTATATTTTGCACTTTAATGGAATTTTTTGAGGTGTTTAATACGTATTGGATAAAAAGTTCAAGATTCTCGGACCATGGAATGACATCAATCTTTTTTTGAAGTTTTTCCATTAGATCTTTGACATGTTCACCAGCTTTACCAATCGCCTTTCCGACATCTTCTTTTTTTACTAAAAATATAATAATTTCCGATTGGTTTTCAGGTGATTCATAAATAATACAATCCTTAATAATTGCGCCTGAAATATTATTAAATAAGGAGATTAATTCCATCGAATTTCTATCTAGCTTAATATTTTTCTTTAGCATAATTTAACAGTTCACTTTAATCTTAATTCCTCTTAGTTTTTAAGGTGGTTAAGTCAGAGTCTCCGAAATCATTGATACCAATAACAGAAATCATGTATGGTTTTCCCATTGCAAGACCTAAATCCCAAGAAGACCCTTTATATTTATGGATAAATATAATCTCCTTCGTTAAAGAATTTAAGTATTGTAGCTCTGATTCTAACTCTATAGGACAGTTATTACTAGTTATAAGCATTTTGAATGGGTTCTGCCGAATCTGTCTGAGGACTTGATCTGCACCATACACTACTTTACCCGTCTTATATGCGACTTTAATATTTGTATCGATATCAAATTCCTTAGTTTTTTTCCTTGAGAGATCAATTGATTCACTAATTTGCTTCTTTTTTCGTGCCATTTTCGTTACCGTTCAATAGCTTTTTAATATCAATAATAAAGTAATAAAATTAATACACGATAATTTAAATTTTTAACGCTAATTATCCTATTTCTTACTTTTCAAGATTTCTAGATTCGCATCGAGATCGAACATCACAGATACCCTCCCAGTTCCGATGGGAGTGACTTGTCCAATTATAACGTTTTCTGGTATCCCGAGCAATCGTTCTTCTTCTCCATACAATCCAGCATCCAAAAGTTGATTTACAGTCACTTCGAAAGCTGCTCTCGCGAATACGCTTGATTTTGAACCAGATATACCATGCCTTCCGATTGACTGGATTGAGCCATCAACACACATTAAATCGGATAAAATAAGAAGATGACGTAAATCTACGTCTAAACCTTGTTGTTCAAGCACTTTTTGAGATTCAATAATAATCATATTGCGAGCCGCCTCAATTCCGTATAATTTCTCAATTTCATGAATATGATTCGACACGGTTCTTGTGGTATCAACGCCTTCAATTTGCACTACACCTTGCATATTAGTCCCTTCAGTTTTAATGACCCATTCTTCACCACTATCAGATGGAGTTAATAGCCCTCTTTTTACTCCTCGTATTCCTTTAACAACTTTTTTTAAAATCTTTTCCCGTAATTTTTGTAAACTTTGAAGATCCTCGATACCGGGATTAATAATTATGGAATTACCTTCACGCTTAATGGTACCTTTCTTCTTATATCTTTTCAACACTTCGGGTATTTCATCAATTTCTATTCCTTTCTTTTCACAGATTTCAGGGATTAAATTAATCGATAATTGCCAATTAATAAAATCAAGGTCAATATCATGTGTAATTTGTTCAATTCTAATCTGTTCAATACGATTATGAACTTTAATTGCTGTATTTTCATTTTCACGGTATCCTTCTTCTAGATATATTTCCATCTGGGGAGTACTTGGAAATCTTCGAGCATCAACTATTTCTATTAATCGAGGAAGTCCTTGGGTTACACTAAATTCCTCGACTCCTGCATAGTGAAACGTTCTGAGGGTCATTTGCGTTCCCGGTTCGCCAATCGACTGAGCTGCTACTGTACCCACTGGCTCTGATGTCTCAACAATTGCATTATTAAAATTAATATAGATTTTATTGAGCAAGTATTCCAATTGTTCTGATTCTAATTTCTCATCTTTAATGCGGTTTCTGATCTTGTTAATCAAATCTTCGGGAATACCATCTTTATGTAATTCTTCTAATCTTTCTTCCAAAAATTTTTTAGTTACTTCTACCATTTTTCATAACCTTTTTTAATTAATTTTCTCTCTCTTCTTTCCATTCAAGAAAACCCTTTGTTGTTTTTCCACGCCATATCGCATTTTTTCCCGTCTCTTCTTCAAAGATTTTTATTAATTCCTCTTCAGAAAGATCCACTGCTTTTTCTTCTTTAATGGGTTCATCTTCAGCTATTTTCTCTACTTTCTCTTCTTTCTTGGGAGTTTTCTTCTCCGGTCTTTTTTTCGCTTCTTTTCGTACTTCATCAATATCTAAGGATCTTGCTTTAAGTAAAAGCACATCCAGATTTACGGCATCAGAATGATCAGTGTGCATAGGATCGATTCCATCATCCCCGTAACTGAATTGGATGATGTTTTTATCGCTGTTTCTAACCGTACCATCATTTTCGATTACCATATCTTGTAGTGCATTTACCAATCTACGTTGCATGTATCCGCTGGTTGAGGTTCGAACAGCTGTATCCACTAATCCTTCTCTTCCCCCCATCGCATGGAAGAAGAACTCTACAGGCTTTAAACCATTTCTATAAGAAGACTCTACAAATCCACGTGATTTTGGAGTAAGATCGTTAATTTTAAAATGCGGTAATGTTCTTGAACTATATCCTCTGTTTATTCTTTCCCCTCTTATTGCTTGTTGTCCGACTACAGCAGACATTTGACCTAAATTCAAAATATTACCTCTTGCTCCCGATTTTGTCATTATTACAGAATGAGCTTCATCTCCGATAAAGTCTGCTGCGGACTCTTCTGCTTGTTTACGTGCTTCAGCAAGGACTTGTCGAATCCTTAATTCAAGTGTTTCTCGCATAGATCGTCCAGGAGCTCTTTTTAATACTTTTGTATCGTTTTCATAAAATGCATTAATTAATTTTTCAGATTCCGCATCAGCATCTTCTAATATCTTTTTAATTTTGTCGTAAGCTTTTCCATAAACATAGACCTCATCCAAACCCATAGTCATTCCATTCTGACGAATTACATACAAAAGCATTCTGGTTGAATTATCTAAAAATTGACGTCCTCGGGCATTACCGTGATCCTTAATAATTCTTTGGAGGATACTATTTGATTGCATTGCACCAAATGAATTTTCATCTATAGTTCCAGTAATTAATTCCCCGTTCTTGATTACCACATACGCATCGTATTCACAATCTTCATGGGTACAGACTTCACATTTTTTACAGAATTTCGATTTCACGCGAATATTGAGATCATCTGGAAATAAAGTACTAAAAATTTGTTTTCCAGAATACATAGGTTCTGGATCTGTGACCACAGGGGTAAGTTTATCTAAACTAAAATTAGGCTTCATATCAAAAACCCCTCCCATAAATAGGAGATTAAGGGCGTCTTTTATATTATATAATGAATCTTTACTGGTAAATTGAAACACTGATGAGATAAAATCTTGAATTCCACCTAATATAGGGCCTCCAAATCGAGGAGATAAAATGTGTTCTTGTACCTTCAAAAGTAATTCCGCTTCTGTGCGCGCTTCCTCACTCTGAGGGACATGAAGGTTCATCTCATCACCATCAAAATCAGCATTATAAGGAGGGCATACTGTTAAATTCAACCGAAACGTTCTACCATCCATAATCTTTACTTCATGGGCCATTATAGACATTCGATGGAGGGATGGTTGTCGATTAAACAATACCAAATCACCATTGTTTAGATGCCTTTCTACAGTAAAGCCTGGAGCTAACATTTCAGCAATCATTTTTCGATTTTTTACATAACGAAGATCTATACGTCTTCGATCGTTTCGAATGATATAGTTTGCCCCAGGATGATGGTTTGGCCCATTTAATACCATTTGTTTCATTTCTTCGATATTCCAATCATTCACATTGGTAGGAATAGTAAGAATTTTTGCGATTTCGATCGGAACTCCCACTTCATTAATACTAATGTAAGGATTAGGTGAAATTACACTTCGAGCAGAGAAATCTACTCGTTTTCCACTTAAATTACTTCGGAATCTTCCTTCTTTTCCCTTTAATCTTTGAGTTAAAGTCCGCAGGGCTCTTCCAGAACGGTGTCTTGCAGGTGGAATTCCAGAAACTTGATTATCAAAATAAGTTGTAATATGATATTGTAATAGTTCCCATAAGTCTTCAACAATTAAATGTGGAGCTCCAGCATCAATATTTTCCCGAAGTCTTTGATTTATTCGAATTACATCTACCAGTTTATGGGTGAGATCATCTTCCGATCGGATACCGCTATCTAAGGTAATTGAAGGCCGTGCACATACGGGAGGTATGGGTAATACGGTAAATACAACCCATTCAAGTCGAGCATTCTCGGGAGAGATTCCCAGAATACGCAGATCATTATCGTTCATTTTCTTTAAACGTTCGAGAATTTCAATAGGTGTGATTCTACGGGAACCTTTATTTTCTTCCTCTTCATAAAAAGTAGTAGGTTTTTCAATAATGATCTTTTTCTTCTTTGCTCCACAATAGGGGCATAATTTGCTCTTTCTTGCTCTCTTAAAAACTAATTTTGATGCATCCTCATCTCCTTCAAAAAAGAGCTTACGATGCTTGACTTGTTCTTTTCTAAACTTCTCTTTTTCTTCTTCAGTAAGCATTAAGTGAGAACATTCGGGACAAATTGAACGTAAAACCTTTAATACTTTTTTCGCATAGCCTACATGAATGACAGGTCTCGCCAATTCTATGTGTCCAAAGTGACCCATACAGTTACTAACCAAGTTGCCACATGTCTGACATCTCTGGCCCGGCTCAATCGTGCCAAGGCGCTGATCCATCAACCCTGATGGAATTGGAAGACCATCCTCATCATATGTATCTGCAGTAATTATACGCGCTGCACTCATCTTCCGAATCTCGTCAGGAGATAATAGACCAAATTTAATCTTTTCAATCATCTTCGTACGACTAAAAGTATAGCTCATAATATGAATTCCTCTTTCTTTATATGGATAAACGTTAATTTACTATTAGAATAATTACAGTTCATAAAACTAAAACATCCTTTGTTTTGAGTTTAGAATTAAATAACCTTAAAGAATAAGTTAATCGGTTAAACACTGTAAGTTATTAAGGTATGCAAATATTAAAAATTTTACGGATTAGACATCATTTTTATCTTTTTCGAATAAGGTTTCTTTATGTTTTATATGTTCTTTCGGCGACTCAACCTTTTTATTCTATTAATAGAAACTGTTATTGACAATCTTATTGGTATAATCAAAAAAAATTAATTATAGTTTCTGTTTAAAAGAATTTTTTTGCTCTCAAAATTTATTATTTTATAATGAAAATACTTAAGATAATTAGAAGTAAAATCACTATATTTCTCATCCAATTTGTGTTATTAAGTGTATTTCTGATTATGTTTGAGTATTCTTTCGAGATCGAGTTTGATAGTTCTATCTCAGTAGAAAGAAAGCAGATAATCCAATTTCTCGCAAATTATGTAATGTTTAAGAGTTTTAACGATACTTTATTTATATATATTTTATGGTTATTGGTGGCAACGATACCGGTTATCCTTTTCCGAAAAGTTAAAAAAGTCTACGCGATGAATTTACTTACTTTTTTTTTTCCTAATTTCTTTTTCTATGTCTTTCTTTCACGATATTCCCCCATTTATTTTAGTGAGAAGTTTGGGCAATTAATTTTTAAAACTATTCTTTTAGCTGTAGTTATTATTACATATTCTATTGTTCTCTCCTTAGTTATAAATTACATCTGGAAGATTACCAGAAAAGAGGAAACTGTCAAATTACTTGAGATTGATAAAAAAGTGGTTTCCGTTTGTCCATATTGTGGAACTAAATTTGATTCAAAGCCTTTGTATTGTTATAAATGTAATACAAAATTAATAAATGAGACACCAAATGTCTCAAAAAAACAAGCGAAAAAAGCATAGTTATGATAGGCGAATTAATTGCAATTTTTGCGGTGATGACTTTTGTTATATCGAATGTGCTTTTTCGGAAAACAGAACACGAAGCAAGCCCCATTTTTATTAATTTTTTCCGAACTGCAATTGGCACAATTACATTCTTTATCTTTGCGTTCCTACTTAATATATTTGATAAAATCTTCCTTCTCCCATTCGGATTATGGATAATCTTATTCATTAGTTTTCTCTTTGGGCAAGTATTTGGAGATACTGCCTACTTTAACGCACAAAAAGATTTGGGTACGACCCTTGCCTTAGGTGTCTCCATGACGTTCCCCTTATTTACATTTATTCTCTCAATACTTTTTCTCAATCAAGAATTTGAGATATCATTGCTATTTTCACTGTTGTTTATTAGTGCAGGAGTAATTATCATTGGAAAAAGTAAGTCAAAGCTTAATGTTTTTCGAGATCCTGATTTTAAGAGATCTGAGCCCTTGACTAAGAAAGGATTAAAAGAAAGACTCGAATTCAGTTCTTTGCGAGCGCTTATTTTTGGGTTGATTGCTTCCTTAAGCTGGGCAATAGGGTTAATCATCATTGAATTTGCAACCCTCCAAATTGACAAAATTTTATCAATACAGGAGGGATTAAGTTCAGTATTGGGAAATGTTATTCGATTCCCGTTTGCTGCAGCTCTTCTGACTATAATGCTCGGGAAAGAGAATTATTCGATAAAGAATAAGAAAACAAATGCATCCCTCTGGCGGAAATCAGCAGCAACATGGGGATATTTGATTGTTGCTGCATTGATTGGAACCTCATTGGGAGCGTATGTGTATACTGAGGCAGCCCGGGTTGCTGGATCCACTGTAATGTCCCTTATTGCAAGTGCAAGCCCCTTATTCTCCCTTCCTCTAACTTATTTCATAAATAAAGAAAAGATCACGAAAATTGGATTTTTCGGAGTGATTTTAACAATTATCGGAGTTATACTCATTCTTATCTGATCCTTAAAATACACTGATTGACAAGATTTAGAGGATCTTATCATAATCGAAATTATTCTCATCAAGAATTATTTCTGTCATATCCAAGAAAATTTCACGAATGTTATAGTTCTCTTTCGAGGATGTTTTATAATAAGGAAGTGTACCATACTTCTTCCGGAAATTTTCGATTACTAACTCATTTATTTTTTTTTTCTCCTCTTTGACGAGATCATATTTGCAGCCAACTAATATCTTTGGGGTTTGGTCATGATTCAGCTTTTTCAAGTGATCATTCCACCAATCTAATCCAAGCAATGTGTTGTTGAGATTGTACAAACTAAAAATGAGGAAAATTCCATTAGCGCCATTTATGTAATAGCTAAACATCTTTTTAAATTGTTCCTGGCCCCCAAAATCCCAGACACTGAGTCGTAAGAAAGTTTCCTTTCCATCGACGATAATTGGGATATCATATGTATAAAAATCTATCCCGATCGTAAGCCTTGTGTTAGCGTCAAAGGTATCAAAACACAACCTCCGCGCTATACACGTTTTTCCCACGCCTCCATTACCAATTAAGCATATTTTGAAAATATAGGCTGGTTTGGGCTCTTGTTCGGGCTCTTGTTCGTCTATACTCATTGCATTTCAATAACTCAATTGGTTAATACAATAAGCATTTTTTCTCATTTTAATTTTTTGTGTTGAAACCTATGAATTTGTAAAAATAGATTCTAAGTTCGTTTTCATTCAAATTTAATAAAGATTATTTTTAAGTTCTTAATTTTTGATAAACGGAGGGTTTTGAAAACAGAATTTTTTAATTTTATAGGTTTATGTTTTCTATGTTAGAGATAGGTTCCTTATAATCTCTTAGATTATTAGATTTATTAGAAATCTTTTTCCTATTGTATTTTTATTTTGCCTTCGATTCATTATTTTAACCAAATATCTTTATATCAATGATATACTTAATATAAACATCTTCATTTGAGTTCACTTCTTGATCATTTTTGAGGATTGGATTTCAGAAGTAAAAACAAAGATTTTTTTCTACTCGATTTTTTTTTGTCGTCTTGATTGGGATAATTTTATCCATCCGATCCTCATCATCAACCAACACATTTATATAGAAGTAATACTAATTAAAGAGTAAATACATTAAAATTTTTAACTAAAATTTAAAGTATTTAATAATAAATTAAAAAATTGTGGAGGAATAAAAATGGCTGCATTTGCATGGAGTCCTTTACGGGCTTTAATGAAAAAAGCCGGAGCTGAAATTGTAAGTCGAGCAGCAGTTGATAAATTAATGGATTATTTAGAAGAATATGCTAAAGAACTAACTGGTGCTGCTTTAGACATTGCAAAACATTCCGGTAGAAAGAAAGTTACTCAAGAAGATATGAAAATCGCAATTAATATGATTTAAAGTCAATAGATCATTTAATTTGTGTTATTTTTTTTTTTTTT
>Ga0180433_10006265_pt1 | contig 15654 bp, 11 predicted proteins | sample SS_ome_8_FD_132980 | JGI IMG/M metagenome (GOLD analysis project Ga0180433, IMG submission 132980) | Hypersaline lake sediment archaeal communities from the Salton Sea, California, USA - SS_1_D_1 metaG | ecosystem: Environmental > Aquatic > Non-marine Saline and Alkaline > Hypersaline >... | reverse complement strand
CGACTACAATATCGCCGTTACGCTCAGCGTATCCTTCCGCGTTACGGATAGATAAGCGAATCCGTATTGGCATGCGGCGTCAGCATGCCGCCTTCTGTAGGAACGTTTCCTTGAACACGATCGGTAAAGAAATCGTCCAGAGGCGGCAGCTTCGCCCATGAAGTATAAATATTGTCCAATGCAACGCCAGCCAACGGCGTCGTCATAAACTCCGCATGGCTATCCGCGTAAAGACATGTCTGCCCCTCGCCGTCACCGATACCTCCGTGGTTCGGCGAGTTCAACGATCGCCAATCATCAGGCGCGCTCGAACTTGTCCTGTCCACCAAATTGGTTTTCAGCGTAGTTAGCATGTTATCATCGCCCTCTTGACCATCGAGAACCGTTCCAAAAGGCCCCTTATCAGCCGCCAGAACCATCTCGGAATGACAATCGGTTCCAGGCTTGCCACGGCTACCGTAAGGTACCTGATACCCATAGCTAACCTGCCTCCAACCCACCGACGAATCATCAGCATCGCCGAACGAAGTATCGCTTACCGCATTGCCCAGCCCAAAGTCAAAATAAAGCGACGGATTGGCTTCAGGATTGGCCTGATCGGTACCGGCCGAAGGACAAATCATCGCTTTGGTGGACATGCCGCTTTGCCGAATCAACGTCCACAAATTCCTCGTCGTCGAGATTTCTTCACTTTCAGCGTCAGTCTCCCCGGTCATACCGGCGCCGGCAGTCTCGACGTCCGTCCCACGGAAAAGGCCAATTTTTCCGACGTAGCTCACACTACCCACCTCAATCGTATTGTCCGGTCTCATGTGGGGGGCAATCGGCCAATCGCCATTATTGTCACCGGCATACGTGAAAAGTGCCGTCCCGATCCCCTTCACGTTGGCTGCGCACGCGGTGCGTTTGGCGAGCTCTCGCGCCCGAGCCAAACTCGGCAACAAAATCGAGATCAGCAACGCGATGATGGCCACCACGACGAGCAACTCGATCAGCGTAAACGCACGCCGATTCTGAGTCGCGTCCGACTTCCTTACGAGCCTCATGATGATACCTCCTGTGCCCTAGGCACAAAAACGTGCGGGTAAAACGCCCGGCCAACAAGCGCGAATCACCGACAAACGCCGCGCCGGACAGTATTCTGAATCAACCGAATGAGATCAGGACCGGTCGTCATCACAAACCCCGCGATCACGCCGTAAGGTCCGTTCGACGCCCCGGGATCCGCACCTCCCTGGACCATCTCACCCGCACAGCCCCTGCTGATCCAGCTGGAAGGATCAAGGGGGCCATTCCAGTGCGACTGCGGCTCAGCAGAACGACGTTCGTCTGCAGACCGCCCGACTCTTGAAATCAACTTGCTCGCACCCATTCACAAACAGGTTAAGCAAACATGAACACCTTTGAGCGGTTCGCATCCCGATTTCCCCCAAAAACCTCGCGGGGCTCGCAAGATGGGCTACCTTCAACCCAAAATGGGGCGCGAAGTGCAATCCCACCGCAAGAGCACAATCGCTCGCAAACCGATCTTGTTTGGAATGAGCTGAGGGAAGGTTTACCGGGCAAGAAAGACTTCAGGACGGAATAATCGTTGCGTGCGCCCTAGCGCAACTCGATAAAAAAAAGAATGATAACGAATGAATTCGTCAGAAAATCGGCAACCACGCCTCCCACATACTCAGCCAAATCCTTCTCTTAATATTACTATTATATTAAAACCCCCAACCTCACCCATGTCAACCGGAAACCACCGCACACATCCAGATAAATGCCGTAAAAGCCCTGCTGCAACAACAACAAAAATAAAATGCATTCACGCTGTAGCTCATGTGCCTGCAAATTCCCTGTCTATCCTGAACCACCGAACCTCCCATTCTCACAAAACAACACCACATGGCGAAAGGTCGCACAGAACCAACGAGATTCTCAGCAAAAATCGCCGGCGTAAAAATTCACAAACGGTAACCCAAACGTAAGTCCGTAGCGGGCTTCCACGTAGGCCCCGTTGACCTCAAAACCTGCCCCGAGAAGCATTTTACCGGTAAAATGGAGCACTCCGCTCAAGATAGAGCCCCCCCCCTATTCGAAGTAGAACATCCCAAAGTCGTGCTTTAACGTCCGGAAAAAGCTTGCTCAAAGAAAGGCAAAGCGTCATGTGCGCCTTGACCGAAGGCAAATGTGATGTATACTTCCGGTAGCTTACGGAGCTACCATTTCGAGTCAGGTTAATGGATTTAAACTCGTGCGTTTATGCCCAGAGAATGGTTTCTGGCTGATGGTTGTCTGCGCGTTTTCGTACGTTGGCCTAAACACTTGAATAATGATCCGTCTGCTTTCGCGGGCTCAAGGGACGCTCGACCGAAGCGTTGCCAAGAAAATTGACTTGTCTCCAGCTGACGTGTCCTCCTCAAGTCAAAAAGGTGATGGACATGAGGCACTGAGAACCTGGAAGGACAAAATCATCGACCATATCAATGCCCCCGCAAGGAGGAAATGCTCAAGAAATGTCAGGATTTTACAACAAGCACAAACACGTGCCGGGGGTGTACGGAAGCCAAGTCGCCAAGGCGACAGCTGAGACGTGTACCTTGAAGTGGCGAATGTGTGTCCCTGGGGCTAAACGGGAAGGAAGTAAGGAGGCTGATCATGGCGAACTTCTCGCAGGCAACAAAAGAACATGACATGATTGGAACAACCGATCTTGACAGTCCAACCAAATCATCTTTCAGCGATTCCCCAGTGGCGAAAACTTTCCACAACGAACCGCACTGCTATCAGCCCATGATGAACATCGGACGCTCGGACAAGCGACAAGGCCAACGTCGGCCCCTATGTTGCGAAATGCTCCTGATCGGTGACGTGGCAGACGAAGCGGAAGAAGAGCCCGTCATGATTCCAAGCCAGTGTCTGGACATCGGTGACGGCGGTCTATACGGCGTCGTGCCGGTCGGCTACGGCGTCGCGATCGGCCAACGGTATACATTTCGGCTCAAAACCGGCGAACGCGGACCCGAGCCGGGCTCTTTACAAGTTGTCTCGCAAAGAGGCCGAATCATTCGTACCGAATTACTCATTGAACCGGACGGAAGCGGCGACCAAATAGGTGTCGGCGTCCGTCTCTACGGCCATCGAAGCGGCATCGTTCCCATGCCTGTTTCCGGCTCGAGCATCGTTTGGTAGCAAACGTCGCTTTGCATCAATCTCGCGTCAAAAGCCACTTCAACGCGATGGCGGACGGTAGACGTGTGTCGCTGTCCCGAAAACGAGTTCTGCAGCCTCGCCAACGGTCTCGGAAAGCGTCGGATGGGCATGAATGCTCATCGCCACATCCTCAGCGCTGGCACCCATTTCAATCCCAAGTACCCCTTCAGCGATCAGCTCACCCGCATCGACACCCACAATTCCGACACCGAGCAGGCGACGGCTCCCCGGAGAAACGATGAGCTTCGTAACACCGTCGTTTCGGCCGATCGCGGTCGCTCGTCCGGACGCACCCCAGGGAAACTTCGCGATTTCAATGTCGATACCCTCTTGCTTCGCTTGTGTCTCCGTCAAACCTGCCCAAGCAATTTCGGGGTCCGTAAAGACCACCGCCGGAATCGCACGCGCATCAAATGTGGCCGAACCACCCGCCAGCACTTCAGCCGCAACTTTACCTTCGCGCGACGCCTTGTGCGCGAGCATCGGTTCGCCAACAACATCGCCGATCGCGTAGATGTGCGCATCAGCGGTACATCGCTTGTCATCGACTTCAACAAAACCTCGCTGGGTCAACTTGACCTGTGTGTTCTCGAGTCCAAGCCCGTCACTATTCGGCGTTCTGCCAACCGCCACCAATACGCGATCAAAGACCTGCTTCGCTGATGAACCCGAACCGCTATCGAAACTCACCGAAACCGCTTGGCCGGTATCCTCCATCTTGACGACCTGCGTGTTGAGCAGAATCTGCTTGAACGTCTTTTTGAGGCGTACTTGTAGCACACGGACGAGGTCCCGGTCGGCACCAGGTAACAACCCATCCGTCATTTCGACGACGGTTACTTCGCTACCCAGTGCGGCATAAACGGTCCCCATCTCCAGGCCGATGTATCCACCACCGATCACTAATAGCGATTTGGGCACGTCGGGCAATTCCAAAGCCGTCGTCGAGTTCATCACACGAGGGCTATCCACGTTAAGTGCAGGGATCGTGGTCGGCCGAGATCCTGCCGCTAGAATGGCACGCTTGAACTTCAGTCTTCCTTCGTCCGGTTCACCGCCACGTACGCTGCTCAGCAACAACGTCGTCGAGTTCTCGAACCGCGCCCACGCACGGACCAACTCGACGCCGCGCGACTTGGCCAATTGCCGGACACCATGGGCATTCTTACCGATAACCTGATCCTTCCATTGGCGTAAAGCCGCAACATCAACCTTGGGAAACCCGAACTGCACGCCCCATGCTTCCGCTTCGCGGGCTTCGTTGATCAGCTTAGCGATATGAAGCAGCGTCTTGGAGGGAATACATCCACGATTGAGACAAACGCCACCAGGTTGCGGATCCGCATCCACGAGTACCACCTTCATGCCACGATCCGCCGCCGCAAAAGCCGCGGTATAGCCGCCAGGGCCGGCACCGATCACCACCAATTCAATCTCTCGCACCGATTCAGCCATGAAACAAGTTTCCTCCCGTTACCTTTGCGACTTCGTTCGAGCAACCAGCAAAAAGACTCACCGCGAATCGTGCAATATACCATGGGCAGTCGTACCGCACTCCGGTGGGTCTTCCAGCGTCTTGAATGGGACGGAACGCTGCTACCGTCTTGACTCGTCAGCCCTCCACTATCCTTCTAAAAGCAGTAACTCCGGATCTTCCAACAAGCCGACAATCTTCCGAAGGAACCGCGCGCCGTCAGCTCCATTAATCACCCGGTGATCGTAAGATAGACACAGCGGCAACATCAAACCTGTACCAATCGCGCCTTCCTTGACCACAGGCTCTTCACGGGAGCGCGCCAAACCCAGGATGGCCACTTCAGGATAGTTGATCACAGGTGTAAAAGCCGTCCCACCGATACCGCCCAGATTCGTCACGGTAAACGTCCCGCCACGCAACTCATCCAGCCCAATCTTGCGCTGCCGGGTACGCTCAGCCAGGTCAGCCATTTCAGCCGCGATGGCAAGCACCCGCTTCTGATCGACATCCCGCAGAACGGGTACAATCAGACCCACATCGGTGTCCACCGCGATACCGATGTGAAAATACTTCTTGAATACAAGCTCGTCCGTCGCGGAATCCAACGACGCATTGAATTGCGGGAACGCCTTCAGTGCCGTCGCCACCGCTTTGACCACAAATGCCGTCACGGTCAGCTTGATCGGCGGATGACCACTACTGTGATAGCGGCGGCGCAGACCCTCCAACTCACTCACATCCGCGACGTCGAATTGTGTCACATGAGGCATCACACGCCAACCCACCGAAAGATTGGCAGCTGTCTTGCGCTGCAGCGACGACATAGGAACACGCTCGACCGGACCCCACTGCGCAAAATCCGGCAGTGCCGGCAAAGATACATCCACCTGAACCCCACGACCGACGCCGCCACCCGCCAAGGCGACACGAACAAACTCCTTCACATGCTCTTCCGTCAGCCGCTGTCCCGGATGAGCAGCCGCCATCTCATTCAAATCCACACCCAACTCACGCGCGAGACGCCGAGTGGCTGGACCTGCGGGTATGGGTTCCGTTGCGACTGGCTCTCTAGAGCTCGGCTGCTCCTTGAGAACCGTTGGACTCGGCTCCGGTGCGACGGGTTCGACTTGCTCGGCAGGACTCGGCGCTACGGCGGGTTCCCTTGGCTCACTCGGCTCCGCGACCGCAACCGTGTCGGTATCGCTTGCCGCCCCCGTCTCGACCACGCTCGCTTCCGTCTCGACCGACACCAACGTGGCCCCAACTTTGACCTTATCGCCTTTACTGACGTGAACGCTCACGACTTTGCCGCCAAATGGACAAGGGACCTCGAGCACCGCCTTGTCGGTTTCAACTTCCAAGATCGTCTGGTCATCCTGGATCGTGTCACCTTCAGCGATCAGGACGTTTACCACGTCACCCGTCTCAATACCCTCACCCATATCCGGCAATTGAAATTCTTTGACCATGTCGCGCCCCACGGAATCTTAAGCGTACATCGGATCGGTTGCTTCCGGATCAATGCCGGCCTCGTCGATCGCTTGTCGGACCTTCTTTGTCTCCACACCGCCCCGACGCGATAAAGCACACAAGGCCGCAACGACCATATGTTCCGCATCGACCTCAAAGTGTCGGCGCAATGAAGCCCGATTCTCGCTCCGCCCAAACCCGTCTGTTCCCAGCGTTACCAGCCCACCCGGCACCCACTTGGCAATCTGATCTGGCACGGCTTTCATAGAGTCCGAAGCTGCCACAAAAACACCCGTCTCTTTTGCCAACAACTGTTCAAGATACGACATTCTGGGCGTCTCGGCCGGATGGAGCCGATTCCACCGCTCCACCTCCAGGCAATCCCGACGTAGCTGATTGTAACTCGTTACGCTCCAAACGTCCGTACGGATACCGTGATTTTCTTCGAGGATCTGCTGCGCTCGCAATGCTTCCCGCAGAATCGCACCACTACCCAACAGGTGCACCTTGTTCGTACAACCCGCTTCCGTCTCGCTTCCTTTTTCGGCCTTTTCCGTCGTCAATTCGGAAGAACGCAAGCGATACGCCCCTTGAAGGATGCCATCCGTAACACCTTCCGGCATCTGCGGCATCGCGTAGTTTTCATTATAAATCGTCAGGTAATAAAACACATCCTCCTGTGCCTCGTACATACGCCGAATACCGTCCTGAACGATGACCGTCAGCTCATACGCATAGGCTGGATCATACGAACGTAACGTCGGCACCACCGAAGCCAACAGGTGACTATGACCATCCTGATGCTGGAGTCCTTCACCGGCCAGTGTCGTCCGGCCGGCCGTACCCCCGACAAGAAACCCCTTGCAACGCATCTCCGCCGCTGCCCAAATCAAATCGCCAATCCGCTGAAAACCGAACATCGAATAGTACGCAAAAAACGGAATCATAGGGATGTCGTGCGTCGCATACGACGTACCGGCAGCGATAAACGACGACATGGCGCCGGCTTCACTAATCCCCTCCTCGATGATTTGACCATCCTGCGACTCGCGGTAATACAGCAAGGTATTTCGATCCACCGGCTCATAGCGCTGCCCGCCATGGGCGTAAATCCCGCATTGACGAAACAGAGGCTCTAACCCAAAAGTCCTCGCCTCATCGGGGATAATCGGAACGACGAGGTTGCCGATTTCCTTGTCTTTGAGCAACTTAGCGAGAAGTCGAGCAAACGCCATCATCGTCGACACCTCGCGTTCACCCGTCCCGTCGAAGAACTCCTGAAACAACGCGTTCGCTGGCGTCGTCACCGATGAACACGTGACAACCCGCCGAGGCACGAAACCGCCATGTTCATCGCGTTGTTTGCGAAGATATTGCATCTCCGGGCTGTCCTCAGGCGGCCTATAGAAAGGAACACTGGCCACATCGGCGTCCGAGACAGGGATTTCAAATCGCGTTCGAAATCGGGCGAGTTCCTGTTCGTTCAGCTTCTTCTGCTGATGCGTGATGTTCTTACCTTCACCCGCTTCGTCCAAGCCGTACCCCTTCACCGTCTTGGCGAGAATGACCGTGGGCGATGCTTGGTGCTCCAGCGCAGCCTTGTAGGCGGCATGAACTTTTTCCGGGTCATGCCCGCCGCGGCGCATCTTGGCGACCTGCTCGTCGGACAGTTGCTCCACCATCTTCTTCAGGGCAGGATATTTCCCGAAGAAATGCTCGCGCGTATAACCACCCGACTCGACAGAGTATTTCTGATAATCGCCGTCCAGCGCTTCTTCCATCCGCCGAACCAACCACCCTTCGTCATCCTGGTCAAGCAGCGGGTCCCAATCGTCCCCCCAAATCACCTTGATGACGTTCCACCCTGCACCTCGAAAGACTGCCTCCAACTCCTGAATGATCTTCCCATTGCCGCGAACCGGTCCGTCGAGCCTTTGAAGGTTGCAATTGACGACCCAGATGAGGTTATCCAGCGCTTCGCGCGACGCCAGCGTCAGAGCACCAAGCGTCTCCGGCTCATCGCATTCGCCGTCTCCTACAAAACACCACACATGCGAACGGGACGTATCCAACAGACCACGATCGTGCAAGTAGCGGTTGAACCGCGCCTGATAGATGCTCATGATGGGTCCTAAGCCCATCGAAACGGTCGGGAATTCCCAGAAGTCAGGCATTAACCACGGGTGCGGGTAGGACGACAAACCGCCGCCAGGCTGCATTTCGCGGCGAAAGTTCTTCAGCTGCTGCTCGCTTAACCGACCTTCCAGAAATGCCCGCGCATAGATACCCGGGGCAGCATGCCCCTGGAAATACACCAAGTCCGCTGACTCACCATCCTCGCGTCCCCGGAAAAAGTGATTAAAACCCACCTCATAAAGGGTCGCCGCTGACGCATACGTCGAAATGTGCCCGCCGATCCCCGGCGACTCGCGATTGGCTCGAACAACCATCGCCATGGCGTTCCAGCGAACCAAACTCTTGATGCGTCGTTCAATCGCTCGGCTACCTGGGTAAGGTGGCTGCTGGGATACCGGAATCGTGTTGACGTAAGGCGTCGAAATCTCGACAGGTACAGCCACGCCCCGCCGTCTTAGTTCAGTCGTTAACGTTTTGACCAACTGAAGGGCACGTATCGACCCTTCTCTCTGTAGAACGTAATCCAAAGAATCGAGCCATTCTTGGGTTTCTTCATCCCGCCGATCAGGCGTCTGCTTGATATTCGGGTCAACCATGGAAAATCACTTTCGCCAAGAACATCGCACCGCTCGTGGATAGTCCACCCCAACGCTTCTTGATGCATCATAGCGCCGACGACACGATGCGACCATTCGGCCATCCCCATCGAAGTCGTCATTCCGACCATGTGCCACAGCATACATCTTCCGCGTCCCTCTGCCAGCCGCCACGGCTCAGCTTTCCGCCTCCGACTCGCACAGATTCATCCTCGTGCCACAATTTTTCAACCGCGCAATAGGCCCCCCATGCGATCCGTGGTATGATGACCACACTAAACTCGGAACCAATCGGGCTCAAATTATACGCTCATGAAGCTTCATAATAACAGGCTTCGCAACAACGGAGTGCGACGACATGTCGAACATCATTGTCCGACGCTACGAACGCAACCCGATTCTGACGCCGAAAGATATTCCTTATCCCGTCGAAACCGTACACAACGCGGGTATGGCCAAGTACGCGGGCAAATACATGATGTTGTTCCGCGCACACAAACCGACAGGACGTTGCATTCTTGGGCTGGCGGAAAGCGGCGACGGGTTCCATTTCGTCGCCCGGCCCGAACCCTTCATGGTTCCCGCCACTGAGGGCCTTTTTGCCGAGTACGAAGCTTTCGGCGTGGAAGATCCCCGCATCTGCGAGCTGGACGGAGATTACCTGATTACGTATAGCGCCTATTCCGAACACGGCGTCCGCATCGGGCTGGCACGAACACGCGATTTTCAGTCCGTCGAACGTGTCGCACTCATCAGTCAGGCTGACATGCGAAACGTCGTCATCTTTCCTCAGAAATTCGACGGGCGATACGCCCGGCTCGATCGGCCCCACAGCGAGATTTCGCCCTGGGCCATCTGGATTAGTTATTCGACTGACTTGGTATACTGGGGCGATTCGCGGGTCGTCATGAAACCCGTCAAATATCATTGGGATGAGATGAAAATCGGCCCCGGTGCGACGCCCATTCGCACGTCGCGCGGCTGGCTCCACATCTATCATGGCGTCTTCCCGACCATGGACGGCGCGATCTACCGCCTCGGCGTCGCCCTTCATGATCTTGAAGATCCCGCCAAGGTCATCAGCGTGTGTGATCGCTGGATTCTCCAACCCGAGCACGAATGCGAAGTCGTCGGCTACGTCCATAACGTCGTTTTCACCTGCGGGGCCATCCCCGAGGAGGACGGAACGGTCAAAATCTATTGGGCCGGTGCAGACAAAGTGATGAACGTCGGCACTGCTCATCTCGAAGAACTTGTCGATCTTTGTCTCAACGAGGGACGACCCCCATTGTGATCTGCGACGATCCGCCGGTCTCCTTTCGTATTCGGACCGTCCTGCTGCCGGCTTCATCCACCGATTGCATGCACCGTCGCAATCGGTACACTTGTTCCCCAACCCCAAGTCAAGAACGGCTGCTGACCGGAGAAAGCACACGTGCAGTACCTCAACGCAGTTGATTACACGGTGATGGCCGTCTACTTCGCCATTCTTGTCGGGCTAGGCTTCTACCTCAAGCGAATGGCGTCGGCCAGCCTGGAAGATTACTTCCTCGGCGGCAAGAAGTTGCCTTGGTGGGCGCTGGGTGTCTCTGGCATGGCATCCTTCCTCGATATCACCGGCACAATGATCATCGTCTCCTTCTTGTACATGCTGGGACCACGCGGCCTGTTCATCGAGTTTCGCGGCGGCGCCGTGCTTGTTCTGGCCTTTGCCATGATCTGGGTCGGCAAATGGCACCGCCGATCCAACCGCATGACTGGTGCAGAATGGCAGATTTATCGTTTCGGCACAGGGCCCGGCGGGAATGCCGCCCGTATCGTTACCGCCGTAGCCGCCATGGCCTTTCCGGTCGGTATGCTCGCGTACATGATTAAAGGTATCGGCCCATTCTTGGCCACCTTCCTGCCCTGGTCGCCAACGACCTGCGCTCTCGTCATGATCGCCATTGCCGCCATCTACACCATGGTATCAGGTTTCTACGGCGTCGTTTTCACCGACATCTTCCAATCCGGCATCATCATGATCGCCGTCGTCACCATTTCCACCATGGCGATCATGCAAGTCTCCGATTCCGACGCCCTTGGCGAACTGGCGCAAGAAGTCACCGGCAACTCCCAATGGCTCAGCACGACGCCGAACTTCCACACGCCCATGCCCCGAGGCTACGAGCAATACAGCGCGCTCATGATGTTCGCTTTTTTCTATCTGACAAAAACCACGTTTTTTGGTATGGGTGCCGGCGACGACCCCAAATACTTCGGGGCACGTAATGAACGCGAATGCGGGTTACTCACCTTCTTGTGGACGTGCCTGATGATGTTTCGCTGGCCGATGATGATGGCTTTTGCCGTCTTGGGGCTTTTTCTCGTCAAGGACCTTTTCCCTGACCAGAAAGTCCTTCGCGAATCGGAAATCGCCATCAAAAGCCACCTCGTACAGCAAAAACAACCGGGCACCCGTTTCAATCTCGAACAAAAAGCCATCGTCGATGATCTGATCCCCTTCTCCAACTGGGAGAACCAAATCAACGAAATCGGCGTCAGCCACCCGGAAACGGCCCGCGATTTATCAAGGGTATTCGGCAACGATTGGCAAACCACACTCACACAATTGACCGACCAAGACAGGCTCATCAAGGCAACCATTCCAAAAAGCCAATGGGCTGACACGATTGCAAATATCGCCAACAACCCTGAGCATCATGCGGAATTGGTTACACAATTGAAGAACCTACTCGGCGACAATTGGTCCGACAAACTCAAGATGGTGAGCTACGAAGGAACGGTCGAGGTCGAACGGATCCTACCTGCCGTGCTTCTGTTCCGCATCCCCAAGGGCTTGCGAGGCTTGCTTCTGATCGCCCTCATTGCTGCCTCGATGTCAACGTTTGACTCGACAGTCAACCGGGCAACGGGATACTTCACCCGCGACATTTATCAAGCGTTTCTGCGCCCCAACGCCGGTAATCGCGAACTCATTTACGCCAGCTATGGATTCATCGCCGTGGTCGTCCTGTGCGGCATCGGCCTAAGCCGAACCACCGAAAGCATCAACGACATCTGGGGGTGGATCATCATGAGTTTCACCGCCGGCTTGGCTGTACCCCAGTTCCTCCGACTCTACTGGTGGCGATTCAATGCCAGCGGCGTGGTGAGCGCAACCCTTGCAGGACTCATTGCAACCTTTCTCCAACGAGCCCTCTGGCCCGATCTCGATGAACGAATTCAGTTCATGGCGTTGACATCGATCGCCTTGACCGGCGCCATCCTGGGTACCTATCTCACACCGCCGACCCCTCACAAGGTGCTGGACCATTTCTACCAGACAACGCGTCCGTTCGGCCTCTGGGGAACTTTCAAACGCAACTTGCCACCGGAGACGCGTCGTGCCACGACACGGGAACACATCAACGACCTCTTGGCACTGCCCTTCGCCCTGGGTTGGCAAATCACGCTCTTTCTCTTGCCGATGCAACTGATCATACGCAATTATCAAGCTTTTGGCTGGACCCTTATCATTTTCGCAGTCTGTCTCGTCGGTATGTATTTCTTCTGGTATCGAAATCTACCTTCGCCCGAGGCTCCGGTAGCAACATCCTTACAACCTACCGAGCCATCGCGTCCGCTCTGAACGCGCATCGCCCATTTTCAACCCAAAAGAAAAGCCCCGAGCCAACTCGCCCGAGGCTTTCTGATCACACATTCTCAAAAAACTGAACACACAAATCAAGGACACGATCACGCACCGACGCGCGTCATACTCACGTGATTTCCTTAATCGTAACCCATCGCCGTTCATCAACAGCCTTACGCACCAACAAACCCACGTACGTCGCCATCCGGCCATTGACGACACCACTGACCACAGGCGTCCCTGTGCGCATCGAGTTGAAGAACGCATTCATCGCCAGCGTTGTGCCTTCGTTAAAGCCCTGTAACGGCGCATATTGAACAGCATCTTTTTTGCTGCCTTCACGAGGAAAGAACATGCCCTCATCCAAAGCGATCCCACCTTTTCGGCCCGTAAAACGCTCGAATATCCCGCCAAATCTCGTTTTCTCGGTTTTAGGTGTAAACCAATTATGCTCAAAATCGATCATCAAGCCGCCAGGATACTCGATGTGGGCAAGATAGATGTCCGTCACATCGCGATCAGGATCCAAATCTTTGAACACATCGCGTCGACCAATCCCGGAAGCAGCCACCGGCAACGTGCCCGTCAACCAACTGAACACATCCCACGTATGACAAGCCTGCTCCAGCATCCAATCGCCGCTATATTTGCGACGACCAAACCAATCCCACGTTTCCTTACCCCGCTTGATATTGTTGCTCGGAATACCGTGAGGCCCCCAGGCAAAATTCCAGGCCGCATAACCGATGACGGGATCGCCAATCACCCCATCCTGAAACCGCTTGACGCCTTCGATATACATCGGCATCGCACGACGCTGGAAGCCGATTTGCGCCACCACATCCGGATTCTTCTTCTGCGCTTCGACTAAACCGTCGGCCTCGCGTGCCTCGATCACCATCGGCTTTTCACCATAAAAATGCTTGCCGGCGGCAAAACAGGCGAAGTAAATCGTGCCATGCAGATAACAAGGCGTGGCACTAATAACCGCATGAATGTCATCACGGGCTAGGACCTTCTTATAACCCTCCCGATCCGTGTACGTATCCATGGTCTCGCCCGTGGCCTTATGAACCATCGCCAAGGCCTTCTGACGATTCTTCTCGTTGGGATCGGCGATCGCCTTGAAGCTGACGTTCTTTTGCTTAACCGCCTCTGCCAACAACTTGATGCCGCGATGACCGATCCCAATCAATCCGACGCCAATCGTCGTATTCGCATCGATTCGCTGGGGCTTGGCACCCGCCGATACTTCAATCTTCGGACGCTCCGTATCAGCACGCCCCGAAGAGGGGATAAGTCCGGCAACGGCCGCAACCGCAGCCGATTGTGCCAGAAAGTCCCTGCGATTCGATTGTGGCTCTTGGTTTTTCTTCATGTGATCCGCCATACGACTGTCTCCCTTCTGTGTGGAGTCGTTTTCGTTCAATACTCGGCTCGTACGATCAGTCAATGGCCAAAATGGCCTTATACTGGGCCAAACGCCCTTCCACATCCTGCGAAGTAACCTTCTCGATACGCCGCAAACTGAAATCTTCAATCGTAAAAGACGCGGTTACCATGCCACGCGCCAGCGCCTGCTTCAACGTCTTCATGCCGAAATCCGGTTGAGTCGCCAAATACCCCATCATCCCGCCAGCAAAGCTATCGCCCGCGCCCGTGGGGTCCTTCACCTCCGTCGTCGGGTAGGCGGGTAGCGCTGCTACGTCCTTTTGCGTGACCAACATCGCACCGTGCTCACCTTTCTTGATCACGACCATCTCCGGCCCCAAGTCAAGAATCTTCTTACCGGCCAACACGAGATTGGTCTCCCCCGTCAGCAATCGCGCCTCAAAATCGTTCATGATGGCACCATGTACCTTCTTGAACGTCCTCATAAGCCCCTCGCGTTCATTGTTGATCCACAAGTCGCGTGTATCGGCCATGATGAACTTCGGCGATTTCAACTGCGCGATAAGATCCTCCTGCAACGCAGGATGAGTCGCAGCAAGAAACACACATTCCGTATTCGCGAATTGTGGGGGAATCTTCGGCCCTGCCTCCGCCAAGACGTTCAGATCAATATCCAACGTTTCAGCATCGGCATTTTCACCCGCATATTGACCCGACCAGCGAAACGTCTTACTCCCCTTGCGCACTTCCAACCCCGCCAAATCGATCTCCGCCCGCTCCAAGTAAGCGCGAAACTCCGCAGGAAAGTCCTCTCCCACAACCCCCACAAATCGTACCGGCGCAAACAACTTGGCCGCGAACGAAAAATAAACAGCCGACCCGCCATAAACATTTTTCACTTCGCCGTAGGGCGTCTTCACGTCATCGATACCGATACTACCTGTGACCAATAGGGACATGGAATTCAATAACCTCGCTGATGAGTAATGTCGCGCCAACAAAGAAAAACAAACACAGCAACATCGCTGTGCCGCATAGAAACAATCATTCTTCCGGCAAATTCATTCCTGCGAAGGGCTCGTCTGAGCGGAAAACGCTTGCAAACGCTCGAGATTCTGCCGAACCGCCTGTGGCGAAAAGCTGATGACGATCCAACCATCCCTGACCGCCAGTGCGGGCCCCAACAAACCCAGCTGAAGATACCAGATACCGTCAGCATCATGATGAATCTTCGGCGACAGGATAACCGAAGGCCGGGTGGACGCCAAATCCGCTGCCTCACTCGAACGATTCATCTGCGCTTGCCACGCCGTCATCATACGGTCAATCGTATCGGAAATAGCGGAACGATCGTTTTCGACCTGAATCCAAATCGTACACAACATCGGCAAGCCCAGCGGGTGCGGCGGATAGGTATGAAAGATGAGATGCTCACCCAGCTCATCGAGCAAGCCGCTCTCAACATCGAACGCATATTCTTGTTCCAGCTTCGCCCAACCTTGTCGCAATCGTTGCCGTGCCCCAGGCGACCGACTCTCCAAGTACGCTTGCCGACCGTTACGAAATACTTCCGCCAGCGGAAAACGAAAGGCCGCAAAACAATCCGCTTCCGACGGAATCGATGCAACGACCTCCCGCGCCGCCACCTCCTGGCCGGTCAATACGACATGATACTCACGACCGTCATTCTCCCGAGCCGCGACTTCGCTCCGCAGTTCCCGACCATCAAACCCCACCGTCCACAAGAT
>Ga0180433_10006264_pt1 | contig 15656 bp, 10 predicted proteins | sample SS_ome_8_FD_132980 | JGI IMG/M metagenome (GOLD analysis project Ga0180433, IMG submission 132980) | Hypersaline lake sediment archaeal communities from the Salton Sea, California, USA - SS_1_D_1 metaG | ecosystem: Environmental > Aquatic > Non-marine Saline and Alkaline > Hypersaline >... | reverse complement strand
CTACTGCACCAGCAGATCTGATATCACCTGCTTCGTTATGCTCCTTCATGTGATCTCGACGTATCGTCAAGATACGTCTGCGATCACCTTCAGTTGCAGGCCTCGCATCTGACGTCATCTCTGCTGTTTCGCCACGAAGCGAACTGAGAACTCCGGATCTACCGAATTGAAGCTAAAGTGGAGTATGCCCGCGGTAATCTTTGGTCGCAGGCCTTGAAATCGAAGCATTATCCCCCGTCTCGCGACAAAAACCGACGAGAATTCCGGATCTACTGAGGGGGATTTCTTAATCTCCTGAACTGATAGCTGAGGGCTGATAGCTATCTGCATATCGAGGGGCTCGATATGCGGATCATGCTTTATTGAACGCCGCCGGGAAATCAGATGAAAATTCCGGGCTATCGGAGATTCATTCTCAGGATGAGCTTCTCTACGTAGCGGGATTTCAGTTGGCGACTGGCGAGAGCTTGTTTCAGAGGCGGAAGGTTAAGGATGACCCCGAGTACAGCCGCAAGGGCGCGGTGACTCCAGAGTAGATGATTATCGAACACGAGGTTTTGAATTTTATTGCGTTCTATGGCCATGAGAACCACGCGATGAGCGGAGTTCACGGGCGTCAGAACCCGTTCGTCACGCTCCTCGAGTCGTATGGCGGATACTGAGCATTCCCGTACACAGAGACCGCATCCCAGGCATCGATCATGGTCAACAACGGCCACCAGGGATTTCGGGCGTTCGGGATCATTGGCGGAGGTCATGCGCATGGCTTCCACGGGGCAGGCTCGTACGCATGCCCCGCAACCCGTACATGATTCGCGGTGAACAACCGGTATGAAGTTCGTGGTATGGACCGGATCGAGGTATGCGAATTTGCGGGCGGCTATCATGGCTTCGCAACAGCACCCGCAGCAGTTGCATATGAAACTTACACCTTCCCGGACATTCTCGCCGAATTGAACCAGACCGTGATCGTATGCCTGCTGAAGAAGAGCCATGCCTTCCACGGAATCCACGCGTCGCGCGTACCCGTGTTCTATCAATGCCGTTGCAACGGAGTTGAAGGTCATGCAGATTTCCATGGGGGCATCGCATGCCCGATTCACATGCGCCATTTTGTGTCTGCAATAGCAGATCCCGATACCCCGGTCCGTGGCTGTTTCAATAATATGGGATGCGCGTTCATAGTCCAGAACATGTAAATCATGGTCATGGTCCAATGCAGGCTCATGAACCATCGTTCTCCCGAGCTGAGTTTCACCGTGCGTGAACAGATTTTTTACGAAATCCTCTTCGACGTTGAGATACTGGTAGTAGAGTTCGCTGAGGAGTTTCTGGTCGATGTCGCCACGAGTTCGCATGAGTGAGAATTCAAAAAAACCCGCCATGGGGGGAGGAAGAACATAGACCGGTTCTTCCTGGAAAATCATGTCTACCAGGAGCGCCCGACCGGCTAACTCATCCAGGATCTTCTTCGCTTCCTGCGTATTCATTTTCCATCGTTTTATCGCGGTATCAACGGTGAAGGGGCGAATGGGTAAACGGGCAAGAAGACCGGCTTCGCGTTCGCTCATGAGAATGGAAAGAATACTGAACAACAACTGAGAAGGTGGCGCGCCCTGGGGAAATCGGTTTATACGACGGACGAAGTGCTGATACCCGGTACGAGCCGTTTTATGTGCCATGTCTCATCCTTGTTTTCGATATCAATCCGATCGTAACAACGTGGTATCCACACCAAATCCCGCGGATCGATTTTCACTCCACCATGTTTCCGCGCCCTTAATGGCCCTGATAATATACGATCGTAGGCCGCCGATTACCGCGCCGCTCTCGGCGGGATCGATCCATTGAATACCCGGGTTTGACGGATCCAGATCGAAGGGGACGGTTAACGAATCGACCAGATTGAAGAATCCCAGGGTGTCGGGAGAAAACCAGGCCAGGGTGTCGGCATAGATTTCATATGTATGTGCGCCCGCCGAAGCATCCCAGCTGAGCGTGAATGTGGTGTCGGCAAACACCGAAATATCATTGATATAAAAGGGACGAACCATTGGTTCGCAATAGAGCTTTCCAAATCCCCACTTGTCGTTCGGAGCACTACCCGCGGAAAGAACCGCCCCGTCAGTCCTTACCGAGGTTACAAGCAACTCGCGCAGGAGCGCGGGCCTTGCATCCGGTTGACGCTGGAAATACAGTGCTATCGCTCCCGCCAGATGCGGGGCGGTTGCTGATGTGCCACTGAATCGGGTATATCCTCCACCGAGATCCGGAGTGAAAACGTTTGTAGGTGTCGTAAGTTCCGGTTTCAGCCTGCCGTCCCGCGTAGGTCCACGGCTCGAGTAGCGATAGGCGTTCCCATCATCTCGAAGATATCCGCCCGAAGTAAAACAGCTTTCCGCAGTAGCGGGCATGATGAGCGTACAGGTGGAGTCAGGACTCGTGAAACGACTTGCTCCATGGCTCCGAAAAAAGATCCATGCATGCCAGCCTCCGTCGAAAGAAGAGACCGCATCCCAGTGGAGATATATATGCCACGTTCCGTACGAAACACTGTCTGCGGATCCACCGTCCGTGACGAAAAGAACTCCGTGGTCGTCACCGTTCGGAGGATCGTCCATTGCATTCCCGATCCATATCAATCCTGCAGGGGAATCGATTCGCAGACTGTCTCCCATGGTCACGGAACCGTACATCGCGTTTCCGGGATCTTCGAGGCTGATGGCGAGAGAGCATCCCGCATCGTACCAGAGATCAATGCCGAAACCTTTCTCCGTCCCGGATTGCGGGTAATCTCCCATAAAAACCGGTATGGTATCTCGTTGACCGGCACCGTATATATCACCGCTGTCATGAATAGGGAAACTGTCGCTGTTTCCCGCTGCGCATGAAAATGATACGCCCGGTGACGCGAGCGCATTGATCGCATGTTCGTCCCCCCTGCTCCCATCATGAGCACCATAGTGAGAACCGAGGCTGAGACTCACGGACAGCGGAAGTTCCAGAAATGATGCCATCTGTGTCATCCAATACATGCCATCTATGAGTTCGGTGGTCATAAGGGTGGACTTGACCAGAATCACACCGGCATTCGGGGCGACTCCTGCATACCGTTGATCCGGAAGACCGCCACCGTTGCCTGCCGCGATTCCAAGCACCCGCGTACCATGGATGTGCCCCACCTGGGTACACGATCCGTCGTTGATCTCCTCTGCGGTCCAGAGGCTGCCATATCCGAATGGATCAGGTGGTGGATTATCCGATACTGTTTGATCCCAGAGAAAGAGAATGCGGGTTGATCCTGTACTGTCTTTAAAATCCGGATGATCCAGATCAAATCCCGCATCAATGACACCGATGAGTACTCCCCGGCCGTCCCATCCAACATCCTGAGCTCCGTCGGCCGCGGTTCCGAGATATCGGCGTATCGGCAGGTCAGGGTATATCACTGAATCAGAAGTGGCGATATCAAGCAGCGGTTCAAGTGATACGGATGCTTCGATGTATTCAACACCGGGGAACATGAGTATTCGACTGATGTCTCCTTTTGGTAGGCGGGCGGTGGAAAGTCCGGGCAAAACTGAATGAAATACGACTCCGCGACTGCCTAATCCGGTCGCATCGAAATCGCCGCGTATGATCACGGCGCTGCCCGACCAGGGACCCGGATGGATGGCAAGTGGATCCACCGTCCCTGTAAACCCTCTGAGGCACCATATCATACAGGTGAATGTGAAAAGGATTACTCGTCTGAAATTCATGTGATATCACTCGCTTTTGACATCAGTTTCCTCTCGCATCTCATGATACCGTAGTATGAGTCGAGATGGTGTCGGGCATACCTGCCGGACTTCATAATATGTCCAATGAAATCCGAATTCAACGAGTTGCCAACGGGACGCATATTCTCATCCAATCCCCTTCATTATCTTGCTTACGCCGATTGAAATCATAGTTTGCCATCGCGCAATTGACGTTTTGAATAAATCTTAGAGGCTGAAAGTACGATCTATGTTCTTACGACGCATCGAACTCCAGGGTTTTAAATCCTTTGCCGATAAAACGGTTTTTGACTTCGGTTCGGGTATGACCGCTATCGTTGGTCCGAACGGATGCGGAAAATCCAATGTGGTTGAAGCGGTGAGATGGGTACTCGGTGAACAGAGACCGAGTACGCTTCGCAGTAAATCCATGGGTGATATCGTGTTCAGCGGATCCGCCGGTTCAAAGCCTGTTTCCATGGCGCAGGTAACGCTTATTCTGGATAATGAAATGAGGAATCTCCCCATGGATACCGACGAGATACTCATTTCGCGCCGATTATACCGGGACGGTCAGAGCCGCTATCTCCTGAATATGCGCCCGTGTATGCTCAAAGATATCAAGGGCGTCTTATACAATTCAGGTCTCGGTGCTCCTGAATATGCTATAATGCAACGCGAGATGATAGATCTGCTTCTTGCGAATAAAGGAAATGAGCGTCGATTGCTCATGGAAGAGGCATCAGGAATCCTCCGGTACCGTGCTACGATAAAACAAGCTCTCAATCGATTGTCCAATGCCGAGAATACCATACTTCGTTTGAACGATATAGTCTCGGAACGGGGTAGACTCGTTCGACGGCTGCGATCGGAGGCCGGCAAGGCAAAACGTCTTAAAACCTTGCGTGAGCGGTTAGTGGTTATGAAAAGGAAGGCTACAGCCGCGCGGTTGCATGCCATCGACCATGAGTTGAAGCCGCTCCGTGCTTCTTTATCCAGGAGCGAACGCGAAGCGGAACTTTTTACCGATCGTTTGACGGCCGCCGCGTCACGAGAGACCGCGGAGAGATTGAAGTTGCAGGAGTTGGAAGACCGTCTGGGAACGAAACGGGGATCAATTGCCGCACTTCGTGAGGAGATGAAGTCGTTTGAAAGCGCAATAGGTATCGTGGATGAGAAGTTGGTGGATGTAACGGCGAGGAACGCTGAACTGCAGGCACATCTCCAAAACTATTCGACCAGACAGTTGACACTGCGTAATCTCATCGGCGAGACGGCATCCCGGGTCGACACACTGGAATCACAGCAAAACGCGTTCAGAAAATCCGTTGAAAAACTCCGCACGTGCCGGAACGAACTCGAGAAAACCATACGAATGTTGGATCGCGAGGCTCGAAGGACTGATGATGAGTATCAGGAAGCGGAACGAAGAGATTCATCGCTCCGTCATGACAGTGAAAAAGCGGAGATAGCCAGCAAACATGCCGAAGACAAGGTTGCGAAACTTGAAGCACGACGGCAATCCCTGACCGAAGTACGTGATGAAGCAGGTGATCGTCTGGGCGCAATCGACGTATCCCTCACAGATCTGCACGCACGGGAAGAATCGATCACGGCTGCAGTCACTGAAAATGCCGAGCAATTGCGCGTTATTGATGAACGCGTGCAGGACATTCGACTGAGTCTTGATACCGTGTCCACGGCCGTGGGCTCGCTCACCGGAAAACGAGATATACTTGCCCGTATGCTCGAAGAGCGAGAGGGATATGCAGAGGGACCCCGTTTCATCATGGGTCGAAACGAAGAAAGCACTCTCATGCTCCTCGGCGAGGAGATCGTCCCCGATCCCGGATATGAGCGAGCCGTGCATGCGGCTCTCTCTGAAGCCGTTGAGTATCTTGTGGCGGAGGATCGACAGACGGCTCGCCGGCTTATAAAGCTCCTCAATTCCTCGGATGCGGGAGTTGCACGTATCGTAGAACTCCCCCGGGCAATTAATGAATCATTTTCCGATAAACCCGATCTCCCACCCGATGATTCCATAGTCGCGGGCCCCGGGATCACATTCATTCGAATCCCGACTGCCCTAAAGCCGCTCATGGAAGCGCTTCTCGGTACCACGATCGTTCTCCATGAGGCCCCCGGGGACGAGATGATTCATAGTCTGTGGGCTATGGGATGGAAGCAGCTTGTGACCAAGGACGGTGCCGTATTCCGTTCCAGCGGTATCCACCAGGGCGGGCGCCCGAAAGCAGAAGAGCTCCTCGGAAGAAAGGAACGACTGAATGAGGTGAACGCCGAACTTGATGAACTCGTGTCCCGGCGAAGCGTTCTCATCGAGGATATGCGCCTGCAAGAGGAAGAGCGGAACAAGGAAAAGGAAACCCGCTCACGTCTCATGGAGTCGATTCACCAGCTTGAGATGGAACGGGAAAAACTCCAGACCGAACGAATGGCCCGTGATGCTCGACGTGCGGAGATCCAGGATGAACTCGACGACATTAAGGAAGAGATATCCAGGGAACATTCAGCACTTGAATCGGCTAGGCGAATTCTCGGAGGATATTCCGAAAAACTCCGGGAAAACCAGCGTATTATGGATGAGAAACGTGTCGCTTCCCGGGAAGCCCACGCCGCCCTCCAAAAAAGTCGATTGAAGCTGCAGGGTTCGGACGAGGAGCTGCGGGGAAAAGAGAGGGAGTTAACGACGATTCTGGCCGAGTTGAATGCTGCTCGAGGTGAGGCCGAACGGTGGACGGGAGAACTGGAAAAAGAGACGGATTCAGTTCCCGGATTCGAGGAAGAACTCACGAAACTTACCGAGAGGCAGGAAGAGCTCCGTTCTGAGAAATCCGTTCTGCTTAAAAAACGAAGCAGTGCGGAAGGGAAAGTTGAGGAACTTGAAAAGGATGTGACCGAGCTCTCCCGAGAGCGCGGCGACCTGCTTCTGGCCATACGAACATTGGCCGATTCCATTACCGAGGAACGAAAAGCGGCGAATGAATCAGATGAGAGGCGACGGGAGATAGAACTTGCGGTCACGCGGCTTGATATCAGAAGAGAGGAACTTCTTTCCAGAGCCATGGAAGAGCAGGGGATCAACGAATCGCATATCCTTCAGGAGGAAGTAACCCTCACCCTGGAGGAGTTGAGGGTGGAAATCGAGAAGATGCAGGAACGGATTCTTCTCATGGGATCGGTGAATCTTTCAGCGGAGGAGCAGTACCGGGAGGAGGCCGATGCTCTGGAAGCACTCCAGAGAGAACTTGAAGATGTTCAGTCATCCCGCGACGAACTTCTCAAGGGAATCGACAGTGCCAACAGGACCGCTCGCCGGCAATTCATGGAAACCTGGGATCGGGTAAATACGCATTTTTCGGAAACATTCTCCGGATTGTTTCCGGGAGGCAAGGCATGGCTTGAACTCGATGGCGAGGGAAGCGTATTGAGTCGTGATATCAGTATCTCAGTACAACCTCCCGGCAAACGAAAGCGACCCGTGGAGCTCCTCTCCGGTGGAGAACGGGCACTGACTGCATTGGCTTTTATGTTCGCGTTGTACAAGGAGAGAGCGGGTCCGGTGTGTATACTTGATGAGGTGGATGCGCCACTGGACGATGCGAATATATCCCGTTTTCTCGCCATGCTTGAGGAACTCTCCACTCGAACGCAGTTCGTCATCGTTACACATAACAAACATACGATGGCGCAAGCCGAGCAATTGCTGGGAGTGACCATGAACAGAGGCGTTTCCCGCCTCGTGACCGTGAAGCTGAATGGAAAAGGATCCCAGTGGGCGACGTAATCATGGATTTCGAGACCGCGTCCCGCCGTGCAGCCGAACTTCGTTCGGAAATTGAACGACACAACTACAGATATTACGTGCTTGATGATCCGTTGATCACCGATCGGGCGTACGATGATCTCATGCGTGAACTCATGGATCTCGAGAAACGATACCCTGAACTTGGAACACCGGAGTCTCCCACTCAACGCGTGGGTGCTCAACCGGCAGCGGGATTCGAACCCGTGACCCACGACGTTCCTATGTTGAGCCTGGATAATGCGTTTTCCCGGACCGAACTCGAGGAATTCGTGGACCGGGTGAAACGCATTATCTCTCATGACTCACTCAACTGGTTCGTGGAGCCCAAGTTGGATGGTTTATCCGTTGAATTGCGATACGAAAACGGTATTCTCGTGCAGGGATCCACTCGAGGAGACGGACGAGTGGGGGAAGATATCACGGCGAATTTGAGGACTATTCGAAGCGTACCACTGAAACTTCGTGAGGATGTCTCCATACCGGATCTGCTCATCGTGAGGGGAGAAGTCATTATTCAGACGAAGGCATTTGAAGAATTGAACAGTCTCCGTATTGAACGGGGAGAACCCCCATTCGCTAATCCACGTAATGCCGCGGCGGGCTCCCTCAGACAACTCGATGCGCGGATAACCGCTCGGAGACCTCTCGATATTTATTTGTACGATGCGGTATACGCTGATGAAAGAGGCATATCGACGCAAGAAGAGCTGCTTGCCGTACTCAGAGCATGGGGACTGAAGACCAATCCTCTGGCAGCGTTATGCGAATCCGTTGAAGAAATCGATCAGTTTTATCGGTCTCTCGTGGACCGGCGTGATTCTCTCGGATACGAAGCGGATGGTGTTGTGGTGAAGGTCAACGGGTTCGATCTGAGGAAGATTGCAGGCGTTCGGAGTCGAAGCCCTCGCTGGGCAGTGGCATACAAATTTCCTCCCGCCGAGGTAGAAACCACGGTACTCGATATTGAGCTGAATATCGGGCGTACAGGCGCACTGACACCCGTGGCGATCCTGTCACCTGTGGCCGTGGGCGGCGTCACGGTGAGTAATGCCAGTCTCCATAATGAAGAAGAGCTGAAACGAAAGGATGTTCGTATCGGTGATCGGGTAATCGTTCGACGGGCCGGAGACGTGATACCCGAGGTGGTGAAGGTGGTGCCGTCGAGTCAACCGGAAGCCCGATCCGCCCCGTACATGCCCCCGGAACGCTGTCCAGTATGCAACACGAGGCTTATCAGTGTGGGAGATGAAGTCTATCGGCGATGCCCGAATGTCTCATGCCCGGCTCGACGGATCGAGTCGCTGATCCATTTTGTGAGTCGAGATGCACTCGACGTTGACGGGATGGGTAGAAAACTCATCGAACAGCTCGTTCGACGGGGGTATGTCAAGAATCCGGCGGATCTTTTTGCTTTGAACCGGGAGCAGCTGGAATCCCTTGATCTGGTAGGTTCGAAGAAAGCTCAAAATCTTCTGGAAAGTCTGAATCGAAGTAAGAATACCACCTTGTCCCGTCTGCTCTTTGCACTGGGAATACCCAATGTGGGACAGCATCTTGCCGAAGTTCTTGTCAACGAAAAAGGATCCTTGGAGACCCTGATGTCCCTGGAGGAGCCGGAACTCGAGAACATCGTTGGCGTCGGTCCCGAGGTAGCGGCAAGTATTTTCCGGTTCTTCTCGTCACCAGAGCACCGGGAGGTGATTCGCAGACTCGGTGAACTCGGCGTCAGATGGGACGAGGACTCGCAATCCGCCCGCAAAGCAGATGGTCCGCTCGCGGGAAAACGCTTCGTCTTCACCGGTACTCTGGAAGGTATGACACGGGATGAAGCCGGATCTCTTGTGAAATCTCTCGGAGGAACCGTAAGCTCGTCAGTTAGCGGCAGTACGGACTATATCGTCACAGGCATTCGTCCCGGGAGCAAACTCGGAAAAGCGGAAAAACTTGGTATCCGGATACTGGATGAAGCGGCATTCAGATCGCTTCTTGGCCAGCTCGGTGTCGGGTAGAACCGCATCGTTTCTGCGGCGAGGGTATGGAACTATGAGTGCGGAGTCACTATCCTCATGAAACGGACCGGATGGAGAGAGTTGGGAGCGGGTAGTGATGCCGCTCTTCTTATTTGGGCTCCGACCATTATTGATCTGTTTATAGCCGGTGCCCGTTCTCTCTATATGTTCGCGCTCGAAATGGATGATCAGGAACGAGATCCTCGTGAGGGTCCGGAGATACGCCTTGTTGCTCCCGATTCCATTGAACTGTTTTTGATCTGGATGAATGAGTTAAACTATCGACTTCAGGTGAATAATTGGATAAGTTGGTCGCCGGTTTTCAGTTATATGAGCGATAACAATCTGATATGCCGTTTGAACGGATTCAGACGGAATAATCGAACGGATCTATTTCAACATGAGATCAAGGCCGTTACGCGCCACAGACCTTTCCTGAACAAAGGAACGGATGGAACCTGGGTGGCACGTGTAACGCTTGATCTATGAAGTAATATTTCGTATAGAGTTCGTGATACGCTGGACAATCAGGGTACACATATGCATATAGGCGGGTGTAGGTTCTATTCCCGAATGCGGGAACCGAAAAAGGAAGGCATGCATGAACGGTGCTGAAACATCCTCGAAATCGGGATTCGGTGTTAAACTTCAAAAGGCGGCACTCAGCGGCGACACAAACCAGGTTGAAATGCTGTTGAAGGCGGGGGCTCCCGTGGGAGGAACAGATGCCAACGGTCGGACCGCACTTCACTGGGCCGCAGGATGGGGTGCCCGTCCATTGATCGATCTGCTCCTCGAACGATGTGATCCTGAAACAATCAACCTGAAGGACAAAGAAGGCAGAACAGCCATGCACCTTGCCGCCATGCAGGGGCATCGGGAAGTCGCGGAGGCGCTTTCGTCGAAAGGCGGCAAGATGAATATCCGCGACAGTGAGGGGTATTCGCCTCTTCATCTCGCCGCGGGTCTCGGTCGGAATAACATGGTTCGTATGCTTCTTGACTGCGGTGCGGATCCGAATGTGAGAACCAAGGATGATATGACTTCCCTGCATCTTGCAGCATTATACGGGACGAGGGGGACCGTGGAGGTTCTCATGAAACACGGCGCAAAAAAAGAAACGACCGATTCTCATGGGAAGACACCTTTGGATTATGCCAAAGAGACGGGCGACCAACGGATTATCGATTACCTTACCTCGCATTAGCTTTTATACGATCGATCCGCGGGTCTTGAAGATGGGCATACGGATCCGGTTGAATATGTATCTCCGCCTCATAAACACCTATCACTATCAGGTCCTCACACCGATGGGAGGGTACTGTGGATATACTGAAACTGCTGAAAGAGCTGAGTGAAGCCCCCGGCGCGCCGGGCAATGAAGGCGAAGTCCGCGCAATCATACGATCTCATATAACCGATCTGGTCGACGGCATTGATAGTGATGACATGGGAAACCTGTACACGTGGCGTTCTCCTATGCGGGGACCAGTGGTTATGCTCTCGGCACATACGGATGAGATTGGCATGATGGTAAGCCATATCGATCAATCGGGATTCGTGCGCATCGCACCCCTCGGGGGATGGGATCCCCGAATTATGCCTGGTCAGGAGGTCGTTATCATCAACGGGGAGGGATCGAAGTTTTTCGGCGTGGCAGGATTTCCCTCACCGCATTTCATGAAGGATAAGGATAAGGATTCGATTATTCCCGCGGAAGACCAGTTCATCGATATCGGCGCACGCTCAGCCGATGATGTACGCGAAATGGGAATTCGCATAGGTGATCAAGCGCTGTTCAACGCCGGTTTTCGACATCTCCGAGACAGTGTTCTCATGGGTAAGGCGTTTGATGACCGTGTAGGTTGTGCACTTCAGATAGCCGTGCTGGAACAACTGGCTCGACATGATCTCGACATAACTCTCGCGGTAGTTTTTACCTGCCAGGAAGAAGTTGGATTACGAGGAGCACGAGTCGCAGGTCACAGGGTTGATCCAACAGTAGCTTTGGCCGTGGAAGGAACGGCGGCGGGCGATTTTCCCGGCGTGGAATCCCATCGAATTCCCGTGCGGATGGGGAACGGTCCGGCTTTCACCGTTGCCGACAGATCCATGATAGCCCATCTCGGATTACGGAACTACATGGAACGACTCGCCAGAGAACACGCTATTCCGTATCAGCTGAAAACACCAATATTCGGTGGAACCGATGCAGGACAGATTCACCTTGCACGTGGAGGGGTTATGGCTGGCGTTGTGGCCGTTCCGTGCCGGTATATTCATACACCGCGTACTGTTATGGATATGAATGATTTCAATCACGCATTAACATTCCTTACACGGTTCGTGACATCAGTGGGGGAGTGGCTGAAAACTTCGGTATAGTATTTCGCTGAACTATTGTACGATCGGCAGCCACCAACTGATACGGCTCAGATTTTTTTTAAAGGGAACGGGCACAATTCTAACTTTTGTAGTCATGATTCGCGAACGAATCACCCTGAGAAGATGAAAACAGAAACACGTGACGATTCAGCGCTGGAGGGACGTATCGGGAATTGATGAGTGTTGATGGATGAATGATGATTTGTTGGAGGGACGTATCGGGAATTGATGAGTGTTGATCCCACTTCGCCCAGGTGGCTTCGATGCGTAAACTCTCGCTGCGCTCTTAGCTTCGGGGGACTTGCCTCTGAATGATGATTTGTTGGAAGGACGTTCTCCGTAACGTCCATAGTAGTCGAGACATAGCATCGGGTTTTATTCGCCTGAATCGGCCACGCGAGGACGAAGCCCGGCGACTGGTCACGGCGAAGTTGGAAAACGAAGCCGGAAGCCAGCCATCCTGGCCATGAGTATTACCGAATGGGAGAGAAGCGAAGGCCTGTCCGTCAAAGCCATATAGGGCGACGACCGAGCGGAGACGTGAGCATGGCCCTCCAATTTCTCAAAAGACAGACTGACGACACTATTCTAATATTAGAATAGTGCGCTATTTACACTATTTACGAAGCGGTCCTTTCAACGAAGATGGAGGCTATCAGTCTTGACTATCTTAGGCTGTGTGAAACGGAGAAGTCAATCCAACTGAACCGCCCATACATTACATTCAACGTCCGTCCCTTCGGGGGGAGGTGGACGATACTGATCATGGGTGCGGGACGCTTGTCGCGGCATGGTGACCAGGATCTCCGGATTGGATGGATTCAGTCCCTTCAGTTGATGGAGTCTGAATTGATGACGACCCAGCTCCTCACCGTCCTTGCTGAGTTTGGCGGACACCGTCACCCAGGTCAGAATGGGAGAATGACCGAGTTTCTTTTCCACATTACGCCACGCGGATTGAGCTTCTTCAGTGAGAACCGCTCTGATATAAATGCTGTCAGTGGTGCTCCGTGCATCGCGTATTTGAATTCCGCCATCATCCACGAGCGTTATCTGGAGGTTTTCCAGGGCGACCATGGGTCTTTCTCCTCCTCCACAGGATAGAATGAGTAGAAGACCGAACATGATCATGGCGTATTTCATAGTTGCCTCTTTTTTTGTGAAGAGCATGAATGGATTCTTCGAATAGTTGAATCGACTCCCGCAAAGATCAGGAATACCGGTATGAACAGTCAAGCACGCGATACATTTTCCACGAGCTGTTTCGCCTTCGCCCACAGGGCAGGAGAATTTGGTTACCCCGTAATCTCTTCCATCAGGCAGGCGCTTCCGCTCTGCTCAGAGTTCGTTGTCGGGATAACCGCCGTTTCGGATCCGATGAATAAAGTTCTCAGGAAATGGGCTCAGGCGGAACAACGACTTACGGTAGTATCGCTTCCGCTGGGCGATCCCCCGGAGGGAAATGATGCAGTGTCGTGGTGGAAGGAGGCGTATGATCTGACGCTTTCACACTGTACCGGTGAGTGGATTATTCGAATGGATCTCGACGAATTTTTCCATGAGAGTGACTATAAACGAATCGCTTCCGCTCCGATTATTGCTGAAATGAGAGACATGCATGTGATTCGGACGGGATTTACAGAGTTGACGGCGGATTGGCGATTTGCCGTGGAACCGTCTCCTTTTGATCAGAATCGGATCTGGCGACGGGGATATGCTGAAACCGGGTGGGATGGTTCTCAGGTCTTTCCGAAATCGGGGAAGATTCTGGATCTGTCTTCGGTGCGATGCATGCATCTCGATCTGTTGCTTTCGCCTGCGCTCAGGAAACGAAAAGTTCGAGTTGGACATACGGTTCATTTCCCGACCATCCCCCTGGAGGAACGGGATTACGTATATAAACATCAACCAGTCGTGGAGCACGATCCCGCTTTTCTTTGGTCCAGGGGGTGGCGAGCGCCCGAGGAGTTGGTGTATATGGGACCGGTGGAAAGATACCCCAAAGCACTCCGCGAGAGACGCTCCTGGCTTATGAAGCATACCCACCCCGCGATCGATTCATTTCTCGATGATCTCGGGAGAGATCCGGAGCCCGGGGAGCGTTTCCCGATCTCCGTGATTTCATCGCACCAGTGATAAGCTGGTAAAGAGGAAGAATGCGAGTCGACTATGCGGATTGGAAGCTCATGGTTACTCGGCTGGAGTCTTTCGTGGAAACCTGAACGGTGGTATGCGGCGATACGGCACGAATCAAGCTGGCCAGTTCATCGGGTACTATGAATTCGGTATCCATACCTTCCACGGCCAGATACAACGAAACACGATCTTCCATATCCCCTGAACTTCCGATACAGAACACACCACCTGACGGTGTCGTTTTGATGGTGGCTATCATCAATCCCCCGATGATCAATTTTGTATCAATACTGCACGCCAGGGCTGCACGCATCGATGAATCCATGTGTGGCCGGACTTCTATTCCGCGTCTCTGCAAATGATGACCGATTAGAAACTCCATTTCACGAACGCAGTCTGAAACGACTACGGGTTTGGGTTGCTCCACGATAAGGGCTTCTCGGGAGAGCTGCGAGAGAACTTGAAGACGCCTACTGGCTGATATGGAGTCTTGTTCCATGATTTCGAGATCGCCGGCGATGTTTTCCGGGTCAGCGATTTCCTGCATACGTAAAATCTGAAGTTTGCCGACCAGGGGAGAGAGGGCATTATTGACGTCATGAACCACATGTCCGGTCAGACGTCCGACAACAGCGAGACGGGATGAAACGAGATCTTCGTTGGGGGAATCGGAATCCATGCGGTATATACTCCTTGTTTCGCGTTATTGCGTAACAAGATGCTTCATTCCATTATCGTTCGCCAGAAAAAGGAGAGGATGGTTCTCGGTAATCGGTTGTCAGTTGTCGGTTTTGGAGGGAAAGATAGAGAAACGTATGTATACTCGATACAGCCAGTGCGTAAGATCGAGTACGAGTACGATTGGATGGAACGGTTGGTCCTGCAGATCTTCCGGTTCCGCTCCTCTTCCATCACCTCACACCTCACGCCTATCGCCTGACGATCTTTCATAGTGGATGGTTCCCGGTAGTCGGTTGTCAGTTTTGGAATCCAGATTCGAATGATTGTTGACTATAAATTCCTAAATTGAGCGATTCTCATCTACTGCGGCCTCGAGGAGGCTACTGCGTCAATTGTTTCGCGATTTCGCTCCTCCACCGTATCGGTTGGATACGACTGCGTCGCGGAATCACTCCAACTTCATGATTCGTAAGCCTCTTCTTTGCCTCGTGACGATAACAATCGCTCAAATTAGGAAATTGATGTATCGATTCCGATACCGATTTCGATTCTGATTTTTTTATCCTATAACCTTCAACATTCAACGTTTAACCTTAAACAGGCGTCTTCGCCTTTCCTGCATTCATCACTTCCCTACTACCTTCAACGTTCAACCGACCAAAGCGTCCCGTCGATTTCGATACCGATACCGATACCGATTTCGATTTCGATTTTTCTATCCTATAACCTTCAACGTTAGAGGGTAGGGTGGAGGGGAGACCTCCACCCCCCCGTTGTCGCCCGACGCAACCATCAGGGCGTCGTTGAGACAGCATGTGGAGTTACCACACTGGGCGACCCCGTGCGGTGACCTCATGG
>Ga0180433_10006263_pt1 | contig 15660 bp, 12 predicted proteins | sample SS_ome_8_FD_132980 | JGI IMG/M metagenome (GOLD analysis project Ga0180433, IMG submission 132980) | Hypersaline lake sediment archaeal communities from the Salton Sea, California, USA - SS_1_D_1 metaG | ecosystem: Environmental > Aquatic > Non-marine Saline and Alkaline > Hypersaline >... | reverse complement strand
GGCACGCGGACCTGGAGGATGTCGGCCTCCGTCACGGGGTCGCCGGTGACGGCATCGATGACCTCGACAGTCCGAAGGACCGGCGCCGGCCGCTCGGTCACCTCCGGCACGAACAGGAGCCCGCAGCCGGTGGTCGCCAAGCATCCGAAGGCCAGCACCAGCAGGCTTGCCGCAGTCCGCATGAGCGGATTCCCCCATGGAGCCGGGTGCGGGCATCAGTCCTCGCCGCGCCGACGGAGGTCGGCGGCGACGCGGCGGAGCCGGCGGATCATCGGCCCGGCGGGCCGGCTCGCGCCCTCGAAGAGCACCTCCGCCACCGCCGACCAGTTCGTCACCACGTGGACCGTCTTGGGAAGGGCGGCGAGGTCGGCCGCCAACTCCTCGTAGTCCTCCGGGTCGTCCTCGGACCAGTCCACGTGCAGGATGAGGATGCTCGTCAGGCCGCCCTCGGCGTAGGCCCGGGCGTCGGAGACCTTGTCGCCGATGCCCAACTTCAGGTGCTTGAAATCCCGGGCGAGGTCGGCCAGACGCTTCGCCTTGTAAGCGCCGCTGCCGCGGATCAGCCCGCCTAGCGTGCTCGTCAGCACCGGACCGAGCGGGTAGCCGTGGCGGTCGAGCCACGTCTTGCTCGTCGGGCCGAGGAAATCCGGCCGGTGCGTCAGGTACACGATCGTGTGCGTGCGGGCCAGGCGCGAAAGGACCGTCCGGGAGCCGGCCATCGGCTTGCCCTCGCTGCCCAGCAGCACCCGGTGGAAGCCGGACGCCACGAGCGTCTTGTCGAGATCGACGATGGCCAGGGGCACGTCGGGCCGGCGGACCGCGACCAGCAGCCGCGTCGGCGCGACGCGATCGTCCTCGTCCTCCGGCTGGTCGGCCGGTTTGACGCGGACGCGGACGGCGTAGTTGCCCGGCTCCTCGGGGGCCGTCCAGCGGACCGCCACGTCGCCGTCGCCATCGCTGGCGATCTGGCCGAGGCGGCGCTGGTGCAGGTGGAACTGGATGCGGACGCCCGCCACGCCCTCCAGTCGGAACCCGCCGCGGAGGCTGGCAGCCAGGGTGACCTCCTCGCCGGGCTGGACCAGGATGTCGCGGGCGAGGAGCACACGACCGAGTTCGTCGCGGACGCGGCGGAGGATGTCGGAGAAGCCGGCCCGTGCGGATCCCGCCGCCGCCAGCAGGACCGCCGCCGCGGCGAGGAGGCCAACAACTTGCCGCCACAGGGCGCGGCGGGTCTCCGCACCCGCCGCAGAACCACTTCCCGCGCGGTGGCCCTCCTGGACCACCGCGCCCAAGCCGAGTCGCTCGATTGTGCGCGGCGGGTCGGGAGACCCGCCGCGCGGGAATGGGAGCGGAGACCCGCCACGCAGCAGGTTGTATGGGCCGACGTGTCGCATCGCCATCAGGCTACGCCCCGGAGGATAGACGGTCAACACTTTATCGCGATTCGGCCGTTGACGCGCCGTCGGCCGCGCGGTAAGAATGCGATAGACGAGCCGCGATCGTAAGATCGCGGGTACGTTTGAAGGGCGGGGAGATCTGGCGCGCGGTAATCGCGCGGCGCCGCCGACTACCCGCGACCTCACGGTCGCGGCTCGGATGCGGGGCGGGCAGGACTGTCCGCCGCGCACACGTGAAACGCGAGGCCCACCGTGCCCGACACGCCGTTCGTACACCTGCACGTCCACACCGAGTACAGCCTGCTCGACGGCGCCTGCCGCATCCCCGACCTGGTGGCCGCGGCGGTGGAGCAGGGCGCCGAGGCCCTCGCCATCACCGACCACGGGAACCTGTTCGGCGTGGTCCCGTTCTACCAGGAGTGCCGGCGGGCGGGCATCCGGCCGATCATCGGGTACGAGGCGTACGTGGCGCCCGGTCGTCGACAGGACCGCGAGACCGTCTCGGGCAGCCAGGACGCCGGCTATCACCTGGTCCTGCTGGCCGAGAGCGACGCCGGCCTGCAGAACCTCCTGCGGCTGGCCACCACCGCCTCGCTGGACGGCTTCTACTACAAGCCGCGCATCGACAAGGCGTGCCTGGCGGAGCACGCGGAGGGGCTGATCGGCCTGTCGGGGTGCATCCAGGGCGAGGTGCCGCGACGGCTCCTCGCCGGCGACGCCGACGGCGCCCGCCGCACCGTGGCCGAGTACCGCGACATCCTCGGCCCGGAGCACTTCTATCTGGAACTGCAGGACCACGGCATCACGGACGAGAAGCGTGTCCGGCCGATGATGATCGGCCTGGCCCGCGAGACGGGCGCGGGCCTGGTCGCCACCAACGACGTCCACTACATCCGGGCGGAGGACACCGAGGCCCACGACGTCCTGCTGTGCATCAACACGGGCAAACTGCTGGCCGACGCCGACCGCATGCGGTACCCGGCCCGGCAGTTCCACCTGAGGACGGCCGAGGAGATGGCGTCGCGTTTCGCCGACGTGCCGGAGGCGCTCGCGAACACGGTGGCGATCGCCCGCCGGTGCGAGGTGACGCTCGCCTTCGGGTCGCATCACGTGCCTGTCTTCCCGACGCCGGCCGGCGAGGCGCCGGAGGCCATGCTCCGCCGGCTCTGCGAGGTGGGACTCCGCGAGCGGTACGAGACCGTCACGGAGACGCACCGCGAGCGGCTGGAGCACGAACTGTCGATCATCGAGTCCAAGCGGTTCGCCAGTTACTTCCTCATCGTCTGGGACTTCGTCCGGCACGCGCGGCAGCGGGGCATCCCGTGCGGGGCGCGCGGCAGCGGCGTCGGGTGCATGGTGGCCTACCTGCTGGGCCTCTCGACGGTGGACCCGCTGGCGTACGGCCTGCTGTTCGAGCGGTTCATGGATCCCAGCAGAAACGAAATGCCGGACCTGGATATCGACATTTGCCAGGATGGCCGGCAGGAACTCATCCGGTACGTGCGGGCCAAGTACGGCGAGGCGAACGTGGCCCAGATCATCACGTTCGGCACGCTGGGGGCGAAGGCGGCCGTCCGCGACGTCGGCCGGGTGCTCGATATGCCCCTGCCGGAGGTCGACCGCATCGCCAAGAAGATTCCCGCCCGGGTGGGCATGACGCTGGACCGGGCGCTGGAGACCGAGCCGGACCTGCGCGAGACCGCCGAGCGGGAACCTCGGGTCAAGCGTCTGATGGACATCGCCCGCCGGCTGGAGGGGGTGTCGCGGCACGCGTCGGTGCACGCGGCGGCGGTGGTCATCGCCGACGCCCCGCTCGTGGAGTACACCCCCCTCTGCCGCGTCGGCGACGACGTCACCACCCAGTGGGAGATGCACGCCGTCGAGAAGGTCGGCCTGTTGAAGATGGACTTCCTGGGTCTCCGGACCCTCTCGACGATGCAGCGGGCCGTCGAACTGGTCCATGAGCATTGCGGCGTCGACATCGACCTGGACCATATCCCCCTGGACGACCCCGAGGTGTACGGCCTGTTCCAGCGGGGCGAGACGCGGGGCATCTTCCAATTCGAGTCGGCCGGCATGCGCGAACTGCTTCAGCGGATCCAGCCCGACCGCCTCGACGACCTCATCGCCGCCAACGCCCTGTATCGGCCCGGCCCGATGGTGATGATCGACGACTTCGTCGCCCGTAAGCACGGGCGGACGACGTTCGATTATCCGCACCCTGCTCTGAAGGACATCCTCGAGGAAACGCGCGGGATCATGGCGTATCAGGAACAGGTGATGCGCATCCTGAACCGCCTGGGCAACCTGCCCCTGGCCCGCGCCTACAAACTCATCAAGGCTATTTCCAAGAAGAGCCACCAGACCATCGCCGCCGAGAAGGAAACGTTCCTCTCCGGCTGCGCCGAGCACGGCCTGGACGAGTCGAAGGCCGCCGAGATTTGGGAACTCATCACCCATTTCGGCGGGTACGGATTCAACAAGAGCCACTCCGCCCGCTACGCCCAGGTGGCGTACCAGACGGCGTACCTGAAGGTCCACTACCCGCTGGCGTTCATGGCGGCGCTGTTGACGTACGAGATGGGCGACTCCGACAAACTCGCCGAGTACATGGACGAGTGCCGGCGGATGGGCATCGAGGTGGCCCCGCCCGACGTCAACGAGTCCGGCGCCCACTTCACGGTGGTGGGCGAGAAGATTCGGTTCGGCCTGGCGGCGGTCAAGGGCGTGGGCGAGAAGGCCGTCGAGGCCATCATCGACGCCCGCCAGCGGCTGGGGCGCTTCGACTCCCTCTTCGAGTTCTGCGAGCAGGTGGACCTTCAGCACGTGAACAAAAGCACCGTCGAGAGCCTCATCAAGTGCGGCGCGTTCGACTCGACCGGCGCTCGACCGAGCCAACTCGCCGCCGTCCTCGACAAGGCCCTCTCGGCCGGGGCCGAGGCCCAGAGCGATTCACGCAAGGGACAGATGAACCTGCTGGAGGCGTTCGCCTCGGACGAGCCGCCCTCCGAGATCGCCCTGCCGGACCTGCCCGAATGGCCGGAGGAACGTCTCTCGGCCTGCGAGAAGGAGGCGCTCGGCCTGTACGTCCGGCACCATCCGCTCGGCCGGCACGAGCAGACGCTCCGCCACTTCACCACCGCCGCCAGCGCCGACCTCCAGCACCTGCCGCACGATGCCAACGTCACGGTCGGCGGGCTCATCAAGAGCGTCCGGACGCTCATCACCCGGACCGGCAAGAACGCCGGCTCCAAGATGGCCGTCTTCGACCTGGAAGACCTGGCCGGCACCCTTTCGTGCGTCATCTTCCCGCGAGACTACCGCACCTACGAGCCTCTGCTGGAGGCCGACCGCGTGGTGTTCGTGCGCGGCCAGGTGGACACGGCCCGCGAACAGCCGCAGGTCCGCGTCTCGGAAGTGATGGACGTGGCCGAGGGACGCCGGCGCCTGGCCTCCGCCCTCGTGCTCCGCCTGGAGCAGGCCGACACGGACGAACGGATGATGCGGGCCCTGGCCGACGCCCTCCGGGCCCATCCCGGGCCGCTGCCCGTTTACGTGGAGGTCCAGGGCGCCGGCGGCGAGGCGACGCTCATCCGGGCCGGAGAGGACTTTCGCGTCACTGTCGACGCCGACCTCCAGCGCGACCTCGGCGACCTCCTCGGCGCAGGCGACCGCGTCCTGACGACCAACGGCCACGGGGTCATGGTGGGGCTGTAGTGGGACGCTTGCCACGGCGTGGGCGCGGCTTTCCCCCACAGTTAGCCTCCGCGCCCGCCACCGACGGCGGGTAAACTTGCGCGGCGCGTGCCTCTTCAACGCGCCGGCCAAGTTTACCCGCCATAGCCCAAAGGGCGGAGGTGGGGCCGGCGGCTAACTGTGGTGGAACCTACGTCGCCTCGACGGTATAGCCGGCCGTGGCGAAGCCGTCGTCGGTCTCGACGGCGGCCGCGGCGCAGACGGGCTTTTCGAGGTCCGCGAACGGGCCGCCCGAGACGACCCACCGGGCGGCGTCCTCGGCGGTTTCGGCCTCGAAGGCACCGGCCGTTTCCTCGCGCGGGTCGGCAATCTCGTAGGTGGCGAAGTAGCAGCACCGGCCGGCTTGGAGCGGCAGGGCCCGCACGTGCAGGCCGTCGCGCCGGACGATGCCGCCCCAGCCCACCTCGTCGCCGCGGGCGACCGCCACGGCGATGCGGGGCGTGTCGTAATCGTCCTTCTCGTAGTCCAGGGCCATCAGGGCCTGGACCATGGCGTCGCGGACGCTCGTGCCGGCGGCCACCTTCTCGGCAATGGGGTCGGTCTGCGTGCCGTTGGTGGCGACGGCCACCTCGCCGGCGAGGCGCAGGCAGTTGTACGCGATGTACGGGTTCTTCGCGAGGTCGCCCTCGTGTCCCTCGCGCGGGACGACGGCCAGGGCGAGCGGCGTCTCGACCGTCCGACGGTTCGGGAACGAGCGCGACGAGACGCGGTACATGACGGCATTCCTGCCTTCGGGGGTCCGGCCGACGGCGACGATGCGTCCGACGTACATGGGCGGCTCCTTCATGGGGTTCGTGGTGCGGCCACTCTTCCTGGTGGTGCGCGGCGGGTCTCCGCACCCGCCGCGCAGGTGCCTACGAGCGCGGTGGGTGCGGAGCCCCACCGTGCCCGCGCGCGGGCGTATCGGTATCCTCGGCGTCGTTGGCGTCCTCGGCGTCGGGAGTGTCGGCCTCGTCGGCTTGGGCGGCGGCGCCTTCGACGAGCCGGGCAATCTCCCAGGACTCGAGCCGCTCGCCGGGCGGCACGATGACGCCCCCGGAGAGCGTGAACTCGAACGCCTGATCCACCGTCACGTCCAGGTCGATGACCTCTCGCCGCGGCACGGCCAGGATGTAGCCGGTCACGGGCGTCGGCGAGGACGGGACGAACACGTTCAGCAGTTCTTGCTCGGTGTGGTCGGAGATGGCCTTCAGGCCCCGGCCCGTCACGAACCCGATGGACCAGAGCCCGCGTCGCGGGTACTCGATGGCCACGACGCGCCGGAACTCGACCTGCTTCTCGGCAAAGAAGAACTCCGAGACCTGCTTCGCCCCCGGATAGATGCGGCGGAGGATCGGCATCCGCGACATCGAGGCGTCCAGGAACTTCGCCAGTCGGTTCCCGATGAACGTCCCCACGAAGTAGGCAATCACCCCCAGGCCGACGATCGCCACCAGCACCCCCAGCACCCCCAGCCAGTACCGCTGGTACCAGTCGTCGATCCACGCCATCTCCAGGCCGGTGGACCAGTGGATCACATATTTCAGGGCCACGTTGACGTACTGCCCCACGTAGTTGTGCAGCAGATGTATGCCGAAGGCCAGGACGATGAACGTCAACAGCGCCGGCAGCAGGGCCGCCAGGCCCCTCAGAAACGAACGTTTGAAGCCGCGCGCAATGTTCATGGGAATCACTCCCGCCGGGACCGGCCGGTCCGGGCACCCCGGCACTGTACCATACCCGGTGGGCGGAAGGCAACGGGGCGGCAGTCCGGAGGCTGTCATTTCGACCGAGGCCTCGCCCAGCGAGGCCGAGTGGAGCGCTGTACTCCGAGGGCCCGCAGGAAATCTCGTCGTGCGGGCGTTCTACTTCGGCTTGCGCCTTTGCGAATACGGGCGGCGCTTCGGGAGCCCGAAGGGACCAAGCGTGTCACAGACACTGCGAGACCTCTCCGCTCGGGCCCTGCGGGCCCTCGGTCGAGATGACAACCGCCCCTCGAGCCGGGGGGCCGGAATAGAGTTGGCACGCCCTGCGGGGGCCGAGTATAATCTTCCGACCCTCGGCCGGGGTTCACCCGGCCGGTCAGGGCCGGGAACCGATTCGATGCCGCCCAGGAGACTCATCGTGCTCTCGGTGTGCCTGCTGGCCGGGGGATGTCTGTCGGACGCACAGGCGCGGCGGGTCCTACGAACGGACGATCCGCGGTCGCAGACGGCCATGCTGGCCCGCATCGCCCGCGAGGGCCGAGCTTCGCTGACAGGCGACCTGATCCGCCTCCTCGAGGCCGAGGACCAGGGCGTCCGCTTCATGGCCGCCGCCGCACTCCACAAGTTGACCGACATCGACCGCGGCTTCCACTTTGCCGAGGGCAACAAGCGAAAGGCCATCGTCGCCGAGTGGCGCCGGTGGTACGAGACCGAGACCGGCCACCCCGTCCCCGATTGGGAGCCGGAATCGCTGCCCCTTGAGGAGGACGAGGAAGCGGACGACGATTCGCCCGGAGAGCCGGAGGGCGAGGAGACGGAGGAGTCAAAGGAGACGGCCGGATGAGCACCGATTTCGACAGCGACGAGGTGGACCTGGTGTTCGAGGTCCGCCGGGAAGGCGAGGTGGCCGTGGTCTCCCTCCAGGGCGAGGTCACGGTGTTCTCCTCGCCGGCCCTCCGCGACCGCCTGAAGAAGGTCATGGAAGAGAAGCCCGGGCGAATCGTTCTGGACCTCTCGGGCGTCCAGTACGTGGATTCGAGCGGGGTGGCCACCTTCGTCGACGCGCTCCGCCAGATGCGCGGCCGTGGCGGCGAGATGGTGCTGGCGGGCGCCAGCAAGCGGGTCCGGGGCGTCATCGAAATCGCCCGCCTCGACACCCTGTTCCCGATGGCCGATTCCGTCGAGGAGGCCCTCCGGTCGTGAGCCATGCCTCATGGGTCCGGCTGCTGGAACGCGTGGGCGGCCAGGGCGAAGGGTTCCTGGCGTACCTGGGAGGGTTGGGCTACCTGACGCTCGACACTCTCAAGCACACCGTGGCGGGCCTCGTCGCCCGGCCGCGAATCAAGGCCGACGAAACCGTCTACCAGATGGTCCGGCTGGGCGTGCGGGCCGTCCCCATCATCGCCATGGTCCAGTTGTTCGTCGGCATGACGCTGGCGTTCACGCTGGCGCCCGTGCTGGCGGACTACGGCCAGTTGAACCAGTTGGCCACGGTCATCGCCAAGGCGGTCTTCCCGCAACTGGGTCCCCTGATTGCGTCCATCGTGCTGACGGGCTTTGCGGGGGCGGCGATCGCGGCCGAACTCGGCACCATGGTCGTCGGCGAAGAGGTGGCGGCGCTGCGCACCAGCGCCATCCACCCCGTCCGGTTCCTCGTCGTGCCTCGCGTCATCGCCTGCGTCCTGATGACCGTGGCCCTGGCGGTGCTGGCCAATATCGTCGGGACGGCGGGCGGCGGGCTCATCGCCTGGGGCGTCCTGGATATCGACCCGTGGCAGTATTACCATACGGCCGTCGACGCGCTGCTCGTCAAGGACGTGGTCAGGGGCCTGGTGAAGGCGGCGGTGTTCGGGCTCATCATCGTCACGGTCTCGTGCTACGAGGGCCTCAGCGTTCGCGGCGGCGCGGGGGGCGTGGGGCTGGCCACCACCAGCAGCGTCGTCCGCTCCATCTTCCTGATTATCGCGGCCAACTGCGCCTTCACGGCCGTCTTCTACTTCGTGTGGTGACCCATGGCTGAAAACGTCGAGCCCATCCTGGAAGCGCGCGGCGTGCAGAAGTTCTTCGGCGGTCGGCAGGTCCTGAAGGACATCAACCTGGTGGTGGCCCCGGGCGAGACGGTCGTCATCCTCGGGCCGTCGGGCTGCGGCAAATCGACGCTCCTCAGGACGATCATCGGCGAGGAGACGCCCGACGCCGGCCACGTGTACCTGTGGGGCGAGGACGCCTGCTGCGCCTCGGCCGGGCGGCTGGACAAACTCCGCCAGCGGTTCGGCGTCCTGTTCCAGTCCGGGGCCCTGTATTCCTCCATGACGGTGGGCGAGAACGTCGCCCTGCCCCTGCGCGAGCACACCGACCTCGACCCGCGCATCATCGAGATGGTCGTCAAGATGAAACTGGAACTCGTGGGCCTGCGCGACTTCGAGAACCTCATGCCGGCCCAGATCTCGGGCGGCATGCGGAAACGCGTGGGGCTGGCTCGGGCCATCGCACGGGACCCCGAAATCCTCTTCTACGACGAGCCGACCTCCGGCCTGGACCCCGTCGCCACCAGCGTCATCGACCAGTTGATCACCGACCTGCGGACCAAACTCGGCGTCACCAGCCTGGTGGTGACCCACGACATGAAGAGCGCGATGCGGATCGGCGACCGCATCGCCATGCTCTACGGGGGCGAGTTCGTCGCCGTCGGCCGGCCGGACGAGTTCCGCGAACCGCGCGACGCTCGCGTCCGACAGTTCGTCGAGGGCCTGGCCGACGGGCCCATCCCCCTGCGGGTCTCGAAGACCGACTACCTGGAGGACCTGATGGGCATCCAGCCCGGCCCGGCCGCGTGAGCCGGGCGGCACGGGGCGCGGCGCGAGTAATGGTTGCTGCTAGCCGCGAGCGTAAGCGAGCGGAGAACCGCCGCGCGAAAACAGGCCGTGGAAGGAGAGCCACGCATGGCCCGACATCCCGCACGCAACCGTGTCCTGGCGGGGGCGTTTCTGCTCCTGATGGCCGTCGCCGCCGTCGCCGTCCTCGTCCTGGTGGGCGGCTGGGAGACCTGGTTTACCCCGCACCAGCTCATCCACATCCATTTCGACGCCGCCCCGAACCTGAAGATCGGCAGCCCGGTGCAACTGGCCGGTCACCCCGTCGGCCGGGTGTCCGACGTCCGGCTGGCGCGGGAGCACGAAGGCGCCTGTTACGTGGTGGACGTGACCGCCGAACTCCCCAAGACCTACCGGCTCTGCCAGGACGCCACCGTCACCCTCCAGCAGGCGCTGGTGGGGCAGTCGGCCATCGTCAATATCGTGGACGTGGGCTACGGCGACCCGGTCACGAAACCGTTGAAGGGACGACGCACGTCGGCCTTCGCCGACGCCGCCACCGAACTCGGCATCGGCAAGGCCGAAAAGAAGAACCTTTCCGCCATCCTGTCGGACCTCCGCGAGACCACCAAGCAAATCCGCAAGAGCCTGCCCGACATCCTCGACAAACTCAAGACCGCCGGCACGAATCTGGCGGAGGTCAGCGAGAAGGCCAAGGGCACACTCAAACGCATCGACGGCATCCTGGACGAAAACCGCAAGAACCTCAAGGAAACGGTCGCCAACGCCCGCGACATGAGCGCCGACGGAAAGGCCTTCGTCAAGAAACTCGACAAGGCCGTCGACGACCTCCTGCCCAAGGTCAAGGCCGCCTCCGCCAGCCTCAAGCAGGGCCTGGATGACTTTAAGGTTATCGCCAGCGACACCAAGGCCCTCGTCGCAACCCAGAAGGGCAACCTGGCCTCCACCGCCCAGAACCTGAAGGAGACGAGCCAGCACCTTCGGGCCCTCTCCAAGGAGGTCCGGCGGGCGCCGTGGCGCCTCTTTGCCAAGCCCGACAAGGAAGAGGTCGAGTCGCTGAACCTGTACGACGTCGCACGCGCCTTCGCCATGGCCGCCGCCGACCTCGAAAGCGTCTCCGGTACCCTCCAGGTCATGCTCGAAGCCAAAGAGAAGGGCGTGGCCGTCGATAAGAAGATGCTCGAGGCCATGGCCGAAAACCTCGAACAGACCTACGAAAAGTATCAGAAGGCCGAGGAAGCGCTGATAAAGGAGTACGAGCGCATACAAAAATAGAATGTTCAATGCCCAATGCTCAATGTCCAAGAACCGCTGCGCGGCAAGAGCGGCCGTGGTGTGCCTTTTGGCTGTACCCACTTCGCGAAGCGAAACTTGGGCATTTGGCATTGAGCATTGAACATTTCCTTTAAGGCTCTTCCATGGATTGTGACGTCCTCATCGTCGGCGCGGGACCGGCGGGAGCGTCGGCCGCACGCTTCCTGGCCGCCGCCGGCGCCGACGTCGCCCTCCTCGACGCCCACCGCTTCCCCCGCCATAAACCCTGCGCCGGATGGCTCAGCCGGAAGGCCGTCGAGGACTACGCCTTCGTCGACGCCGCCCGCCGCGATCTCAAGGCCGCCCCGTTCCGTCGGCTCGTGTTCCATTCGCCGGACCTTCAGCAGGCGGCCGAGCACGCCAGCCGATCCCACCTCGGGTACGTGACCGACCGCGAGTCCTTCGACCACGCCCTGGTCCGGGCCGCCGAGGACGCCGGTGCCGAAACCTTCCTCGGCCGGGCCGTCACCGACGTCGAGGCCGGCGAGGACGGCGTGGCGGTTGGTCTGAAGGGCGGCCGGCGACTCGATGGCCGCATCCTCGTCGGCGCCGACGGCGTCCGCAGCACGGTCGCACAGGCCACCGGACTCCGGGCCCGATGGAGTCCGGGCCAACTCGTCGCCACGCGCTCGGCCACGGTGCCGATGACGGCCCGGCAGATGCGGGCGGCCTTCGGGACCAGCCCGGCCGTCCACGTGGCGCCCGGCTTCGGCGGCGTCAAGGGCTACGCGTGGGCGTTCCCCGGACGAAGGCACGTGAGCGTGGGCGTCGGGGCGGGCGGCAAGGAGACCGACCGCCTCAAATCCCTCTTTCACGAGTGGTGGGACACTGTCGTCCGCCTGGGTCTCGTGCCCGCCAAGACGGACCGGCCCACGCCGGAGGCGTACCCGATCCCGGCCGGCGCCGCCGTTGAGTTCGAACGGCACGTCGGCAAACGGACCGTGCTGGTGGGCGACGCGGGGGGCTTCGCCTCGGCCGCCACCGGCGAGGGCATCTATCCGGGCATCCGCAGCGCCGCCCTGGCGGCCGAGTGCATCCTGGCCGCCCTCGACGCCGACGCCGGCCGACGCCCCGGCTCCACCTGCCAGGACGAACTCCTGCGGTTCCGCGGCCGCTGGCGTCGCGAGATGGCCGGCCACCTCCAGATGCCGAACGTCAACGTCACCTTCCTCTTGCCGCTCATCTACACGAACCAGGAGATCTGCGACCGCTTCGCGCAGGCGTTTCTGTTCGGGGAAAATCTCTGACAAAACGAGAGCAGCGCGTGGCGCCACACGCGCCCTCTTTTACAAGGCAAACACCATGAGAACGCTTACGATCTGTGCGGTGATTACTGCGCTCCTGAGCGGACTCCCGGCCGCCGGGCAAGCCGGCTCACCGTCGGGGGCGGCGAAGGCTAAACGTCCCGCTCCCGACAAGCGCCTCCTCTACAAGAGCTGCACCGACGCCAAGGGCCACAAGATCGATCTGCACCTCGAGGTCTTCCTGCCGAAGGGCCACCGGCCGACGCACAAGCGGCCGGCTATCGTCTTCTTCTTCGGCGGAGGATGGGTCGGAGGCTCTACCTCCCAGTTCTACCCGCACGCCGATTATCTGGCCTCTCGCGGCATGGTGGCGATGGCGGCCGAGTACCGCGTCGCCAAACGTCACGGCACCTCGCCTCGGGAATGCGTGGCGGACGGTAAATCCGCCGTCCGATACCTCCGGCGCCACGCCGACGACCTCGGCATTGACGCCCACCGTGTGGCGGCCGGCGGCGGGTCGGCCGGCGGACACGTGGCTGCCGCCACCGCCACCGTCACCGCCTTCGACGAACCGGGCGAAGACTCCTCCGTCAGCGCCGTCCCCGACGCACTCGTCCTCTTCAACCCCGTTTACGATAACGGACCGAAAGGGTACGGACACGATCGGGTCAAGGCCTACTGGCAAAAAATCTCTCCCCTCCACAACCTTCACAAGGGCGTTCCGCCGACGATCGTCTTCCTGGGAACACGGGACAAACTCATCCCGGTAACCACCGCTAAAACCTTCCAGGCTGCCATGCGACGACTCGGATGCCGAAGTGAACTCATGCTCTTCGAGGGCAAAGGCCACGGCTTCTTCAACTACGGCCGCGGCGGCAACGTGGCCTACACCCAAACCGTTCGCGTGATGGACGCCTTCCTGGCCTCGCTCGGCTGGCTGAAAGGCAAGCCGACCCTCCCGCCCCTCCACGCCGCCGGAAAAAAGTAACCGCCCAACAAAGTGCACACGGAAGGCGCGTCGCCGACTTCCACGCCCTCCGGCACACCTGCTTCAGCCGGCCGGTTCGGAGCGGCGCGGGCGTGAAGGTCGATCAGAAACTCGCCCGTCACGAAGAGCCTTTCCGGATAACCTCTCGTCGGCCCGAGGCCGAGCGAGACGGCCGCAGGCAAGGAGGGCGAAGCAGGCAGCCCGTCTCTGGGCTGGCGATGCAGCCCGACGCCGCCTGCGACCGCCGCAGCCGGCCGAAGCCAGAGGGTTATCCGGATAGGCTCTCACCCACCGACGCTGACCCTCGGCCGCTACGCCCACGTTCAACTGGTGGACCAGACCCGGGCGTTGGATGCGCTGCCCGCCATCGCGTCAGGCGACTCCGCACGTCACCAAGCGCAGGCCACCAGCATCGTCGCCGGATAAGCGCCTGCTCGCGCTGCCCAACCTACCGGAACGGGCTCGATTCTTTCAGCGCATTTTCAGCGCCCCCCCACCCGGCTCGCCATCGGTTGTCATCGGTTGTCAGGACCGGGGGTTCGGTAAGGCGGGGGCGGGAGGGGCGTCACCCGGCCTGGGGCGGTCAGCGGAGCCGCCGGCGCGCACGCGGTTCACAAACTATGTGCTTTTACAGACCGCCGTGCATATAATGCTGTGCTCAACCCGCTCGCGAGACGCGGCGGAGTGAATAGGGACAGATATCATTAACATCCTCCTGCTTTACCCGGAGTGCCCAGACACCTTCTGGTCGTTCAAGCATGCCCTGAAATTCGTCCACAAGCGGGCCGGTTCGCCGCCCCTGGGTCTTCTGACGGTGGCGGCCATGCTTCCGCCGGAATGGTCGCTCCGGCTGGTGGACATGAACGTGGCTCGGCTTCGGGCCAAGGACCTGGCCTGGGCGGACATGGCCATGGTCAGTGGCATGGTGGTGCAGCGGGAGTCCGCCCGGCGGGTCATCCGCCGGTGTAAGGATGCCGGCCTGACGGTCGTGGCCGGCGGCCCGCTGTTCACTATCGAACACGAGCAGTTCCCCGACGTCGACCATTTCGTGCTGAACGAGGCCGAGGCCACCCTGCCGCCGTTCCTGGCGGACTTGGCCGACGGCCGGGCCAGGCGTATGTACCAAAGCGTCGAGTTCCCGGACATGTGCGAGTCCCCAGCCCCGCGCTGGGACCTGGCGGACATGAAGCGCTACGGCTGGATGAGCATCCAGTATTCGCGCGGCTGCCCGTTTCACTGCGAGTTCTGCAACGTCACGTCGCTGTTCGGCCACCGACCGCGCGCCAAGACCTCCGCGCAGATCATCGGGGAACTCGACGGCTTGTACGCGCAGGGCTGGCGCGGGCCCGTTTTCTTCGTCGACGACAACTTCATCGGCAAGATGAGCCCCCTGAAAACCGATCTCCTGCCGGCGCTTATCGCGTGGCGGAAGCTGCACCCGGGGATCCCCTTTAATACCGAAGTGTCGATGAACCTGGCCGACGACCCGGAACTGATGCAGATGATGGTCGAGGCGGGGTTTCACATGGTCTTCATCGGCATTGAGACGCCGGACGAGAGCGGCCTGGCCGAGTGTGGCAAGAAGCAGAACCAAGGCCGCGACCTCGTGGCCGACGTCAAACGCCTCCAGCGGGCCGGGCTCCAGGTGCAGGGCGGGTTTATTGTGGGCTTCGACAGCGACGAGCCCGCGGTCTTCCAGCGGCAGATCGACTTCATCCAGCAAAGCGGCATCGTGACGGCCATGGTGGGGCTGCTTCAGGCCATTCCGGGAACGGGCCTGTACAAGCGCCTTCAGCGAGAAGGCCGCCTTCTCGGCCTGACCACCGGCGACAACGTCGACGGGACCACCAACCTCATTCCACGGATGGGCGCCGACCGGCTGCGGCAGGGATACCAGTCGATACTCAAGCATATTTACGAGCCCAAGGAGTATTACGCCCGTATCCGGACATTCCTGCGCGAGTACAAGATGCCGGAGGTGCAAGCCCGGCTGCAGGTCCAGGACCTTCTGGCGTTCGTCCGATCGGTCTGGCACCTGGGCATTCTCGGCAAGGGACGACTCCGATACTGGGGCCTGCTGGCCTGGACGAACTTCTGTCGACCGGAGTTACTGCCGGTGGCCCTGACGCTGGCCATCCTGGGCTACCACTATCGCAAGGTCTGCCGACTGCACGTCCTGAAACAGGCGTAGGGCCGGCCATAACGTCATCAGAAAAAAAACCCCCGGCTCGTTAGAACCGGGGGCCATGGTGCTTCGTTGACACGGCGTCAGACGCGCTTGACGTTCTCCGCCTTCGGCCCCTTGGGGCCCTGGGTCACGTCGAACTCGACCTGATCACCTTCAGCGAGGGATTTGTACCCCTCGCCCTGGATGGACGTGTGGTGCACAAACGCATCCGACCCGCCATCCTGTTCAATGAACCCGAATCCTTTCTGGTCATT
>Ga0180433_10006262_pt1 | contig 15661 bp, 11 predicted proteins | sample SS_ome_8_FD_132980 | JGI IMG/M metagenome (GOLD analysis project Ga0180433, IMG submission 132980) | Hypersaline lake sediment archaeal communities from the Salton Sea, California, USA - SS_1_D_1 metaG | ecosystem: Environmental > Aquatic > Non-marine Saline and Alkaline > Hypersaline >... | reverse complement strand
TTGCAATGCAACAGTCTGAAGGCAAGTCAGCAGCAGAGTTCCTGAAATTACTCAAACCACTGTTTGTAAAAAAACTTTCTGATGCAGAAAAAAGTGAGCGTTTTTACAATAAATTAATGAGTAGAAACAGCTAATTCTTTTTTAACATTTTTTCAGATGCAATGCTGTCGGATAGCCATTTTTTATGCTTGCGTAAATAGTTGAACTGAAATTCTGCTAATGCAAAATTGACGGTAGATGCATTTCTTGGAGATCCGGTATATTGAAATCCGGTAAATGGAATGTTCATTTCTTGCATCTGTTTTGCAACTGACAGAAGATTTTTTTTCGTGTCATCAATAAAAAAAACGCGGTTTGGCTTGTAATCTACATGTTTTAAAAAGCAGGCAAGAGCAGTGCCTTTTTGATGATGCGGTGAAAATAGGATGCCATGTTCAAAAAGTACATTTTCATTGCTAATCGATAGTAATGTTGAAGCATGTTTTTCAAATGCAGCTGAAAAATCAATAGTATGTTTTTTTAGCATGTCTCGGCGCCAATCTTCTGTTTTTTGAATTATGCCGAATGGGCCGAACATTGCATTTGTATGTGCCATAGCAGTTGCATTTGCAGAACAAATGCTTTGTATAAGCTTTGGCATTTCTTTTTCAATTAAATTAAATTGCATTGTTTGCAATGCAATGCTCCAAAGATATTTTCGTTCTGCATCGGGAAGATCAGTTAAAGATCGGTCAATTAAATTGCGAAGAGCTTTTGCTTTTAATCCCCAAATGTGTCCTTCAGGTCGAACAATGACAAAGTTGATATCGAAAACAAATAAATCTTCTTGCTGAAGATCTGGTAATAAATTCAAGATATCCTGTAATTTGCAAACAGAATGTATCATGAGGACTCCGATGGAAGGATTTCTGGAGGAGAGGAAGGGATTCGAACCCTTGATTCCGATTTCGCGGAATAACGGTTTTCAAGACCGCCGCATTCGACCACTCTGCCACCTCTCCGGGATGAAAGCGTTATGCGTATGACAATATTGTATCTATTTTTTTACGATGGATCAACTAGAATATAATTTTATTTTTTTATTGCCTGCAGGTGAATATTGTGAAATGGTTAAATTTTGCCGAGCCGAAAGGCCTGGATAATTGAAAACTGGTGCGCCTAAGAGGAGTCGAACCTCTAACCTTCAGATCCGTAGTCTGACGCTCTATCCAATTGAGCTATAGGCGCATTTATTTCAAATGAAAGATGGTGGAGAGAGAGGGATTCGAACCCTCGTGCCCGGTTTCCCAGGCTCTTGCTTAGCAGGCAAGCGCTTTAGGCCACTCAGCCATCTCTCCTAAAGTATATTTCAAAAGTTGTTCTTTGTAAAAAGAATAAGAAAATTATCACTAAATGCAAGAAAAAGTTCTGATTTCTTCAAGATTTATACATTTTTTATTTTTCAAAGTGATTATTGAATCAACTATTTAGACTGTTTTTTGTGCAATTTCATGATTCTGTGATTGATTTTGTGAGTTTTCGGGTCTATCAAATATTCAAAAGTGCAATCCCGTACTTCTTTTTCTTGTGTAAATTGAACTTTAGCATCAAGTTCTACCCGCAATTGAGTATTTGTATTGGGTGCCTTATGAACCCAGTAATCAACTATTTTTTCAGGAGTGCTTTTATCAAGACACAAAAGTGTTTGTCGATTATAACGGTTGGTTTCAAGATATTCACTTGCATGGCGAAGTAAAGAGTCAACGAGAGGACTGAAGCGTTTTTGTTGCAAATTTCTGCGACCTGTTAATGACTTTACTTCCTTTTCAGTTGGCTTGTGGGTGAAAGCTTGTTTAACATTTTCACCGTAGCGGTCTATCAATGTTGTAGCAGGATAGTCTGAATAGGTTAAGTTTTCATTTTCGCAGTTTATGGTAATATCCATGTTGTTTTCTGGATCGCGTACATAAACAACCTTGCTATCACGTTCTATGTATGCAGTTGATTTATCATATGGTCGTGCAATAATTGAAGTTTTTATATTTTTCTGCCGAGTTGCTGGAACTGTAACTTTTTTACTTACAGAAGTTTTCCCTTTTTCCATTGATTTTGGTGGTTGCGTACTATTTTTATCAGATTTAATAATTTTTGGAGGAATAAAAGCATGCGGAGCAGATGATTGTTCAGATTCTTGCAATAAATTATCAGGCAGCTGATAGGGACCGCCATCTTTTTCGGATGTAAAATCTAAAAGATATGCATCAAACTCTTCAGCTTTATCTTGATTGCGGCCTTTTGTTTGATGATAAATTTCTTTGCGTAAAGCAGTTATTATTTCTTGGTACTGAATGTTGATAGCAATCTCAAGGTTTGCATATTCTTCTAGCGCATCACATAATTTATTGTTAATTTGATTTGCATATCGCTGGATGTCGTCCACAGTTAAAGAATTGCTGCGTGCTTTTTGCATTATCATAGTGCCCAATTTTATGGTTGCTGTAATTGTTCGAATCCAATTTAAATGTTCCAAAGCTGGAACATTAAGCTCAGGGCATTGATTAATTTTTTGTTGTGCAAATGTGCATAGAGTGAAAACTTTAACAATATGCTCTGTAAGTGTTTCTGAAGTATTATTACTTTCTAATGTTGGTTTGGTTGTGGCAAGAACGTTATTTATTATATCCTGTACAGATTTACGTTTAGTGAAACGACTATACCTTTCGCTTTGCATTGATGAAAGGATATCATACAATTCATCTTGTAATGAAAGGAATACAGCGGCTCTTTGCAGTATTGTGCAATATTGGTGACCAGGGGTGTTTTTGGGAAGCTCTAGTGAGCAGCGTGAAATTTCAACTTGTTTTCGAAGCCACTTTTGCCCATCAGCACTTTTTAACGTGCAGGGAATGATAAAAAAGCAGATCAATGCTATTATTCGATTGATTATTTGTATTTTCATAAGTAGTCCTGTTTATAAATAAAGGAAAATTTTATATATGGCGACGTTGCCAATAGTATTATCATACTAATTATACTCTTTTTTGCAAAGAGCTTAATTATAAAGGTTGTAGAAAAATCTGGTATGCTTGCATTGGAATATGATACATATTCTTATGAAAGGTTGAAAGCTATGGCACTTACGATAAAAATTAAAGTTACCCCAAGTTCGCGAAAACAATTTTGCAAGTTAGATGCTGCAGGGCAACTGAAATGCTACTTAAAGAGTCCTCCAGAAAAAGGAAAGGCAAACGCAGAATTATTGCTTATGCTGACCAAAGCGTTAGGATTGCATAAATCTGAAGCAAATATTATATCAGGTATGACTTCACGTTTAAAAACTGTTCGGATAGAAGCAGATGTAACGGAAGAACAATTGTATGGACGATTAGGAATTGAAATTCAGACAAAATTATTTTGAAAAACAAGGAGAGTGCAGTGCCTTATTTTATGTGGCGTGGTGTTAATTTGTCTGGTGCAGATTGCAAGGGAAAAATGTTTGCAAGAAATATAGATCGCCTTGATGAAGAACTGTTCAAACGAAATATTGCACTGCTCAGTTACAAACAATTGTCAACACTTTGGTTGTCACATGCCTATAGTTCACATATTTTGATTTTTTTTGAACGATTAGCAGTGCTTATGAATGCTGGAATTTTATTGCCTGATGCATTAGCATTGCTTGCAGATACAATGCATCCAGTGCGGTTACAGCTTATTATTGAAAAAATGTATGCCGATATACAAAATGGCTTTAGTTTAAGTCAGGCTTTGACGGAGCATGCAGTCTTATTTGATAATATGGTTGTACAACTTGTTCATGTAGGCCAGGAAGCGGGTGCATTGCCAAAAGCATTGTTGGCGTTAAATGCATACGGATCTGCACATCAAATTTTTATGCGTAAAATGAGATCGGCTCTTATGATGCCATTTATTTCATTATTATTTTTTGGTGCACTTGCATTCTTTATTATCGTATTTCTTTTGCCAACGGTTACCGATGTTTTGACTGGGTTGCGACATGAAATTCCGCCACTTACGCAAATATTTTTATCAGTTGCTGCATTCATGCGCAGTTGGCACATGCTTGCAACTGTTAGTATTGCATGTTTTCTTATCGTTGGACTTTGGTATTACCTGAAAAATGCAGGGCGGTGCTATTGGGATGCCATAGTATTGAAAATTCCGTACATTAATAAAATTGTTATTCATCGTGATATAGGATGGTTTATGTCATCAGTTGCATTATTATTACGTTATGGTGTTGCAATGGTACCTGCGTTAGCGATTGCACGGTGCATAATTCAAAATCAGATAATTAATGAATTAACCGAAAAAGTTGAACAAAATGTTGCAGCAGGAGATTCACTAAGTACAGCTTTGCAAAAAGTTAGTCAAACATATGCTACGCAAGATATTATTGCAATGGTCCATGTTGGAGAAGAAAGTGGTACTATTTCTAATATGCTTGAAGAAGCAGCTGAAGTTTATCATGGACGGATTACAAGTGTCTTTAATGTTTTAAGTACTGTTATTCAACCGTTGATTTTAGTTGTTTTGGGGCTTATGATTGCACTCTTAATTTTAGCAATTTATACACCGCTCTTTAATATGATTGATGCCTTAGGATAAAATATTATTTTCTTGCAATTTCTTTTTTAAGTCTGGGAGTGAAGAATAACGAATTACGATTGCAGACGTTTCCGGAAGTTTGTCATCATCATGTGCCAAAAGAATATGTTGAGCATTTTTGCTTACGCTTTGAGCGGCTTTCTTGAAAAGTTTTACGTAATTTTCTGATGGATATCCATTTTTATCTGCAGTAAAAATGTGTTCTGATGGATAATATTCTTCTTGTTTGTTATTTACGAATGGATTTCCTTGATATGGAACAACAATCATGCGCGCCAGCATGTTTGGGAGAGTGAGGCTTGCTTTTTGTGACATCTTTTGAACGTAAATATGATCTTCTTCTGTATCATGATTGCTAATGCCAATGATATCTGCACCAGATTCTTTTAACTGCTGAAGCAGCTCTATGCCATCTTTATGTAGTATGGGTTCAATTGCATGTTCGCTAAAAATTGGGATATCAGTTTCATTTAATGCATATCCTTGTTGCTTGAAATGATTAATTAATGCACGGGTGACGTTTACAATTCCATTCATTTGCTTGCCAAGCTCCTCGCCTTTTTTTTGCATATCATTTGCAATAGCAAATATTGAAAAGGCACGGAATCCCTTATTTTTTGTTAGATGCCATCCGAGAGATGTTTGTGCTGATAGTGTAATTTCTTCACTTTTTGCATTTGAGCTAATTAAGCTTAACGGAAACCCGACAATTATTTTTTTAGGTTGTTCTTCAGGTGATTGAGCTTTTACTGCAAAAAATAGCAGTAGTGGCAATAGTAAGAACTTTATGCATTTTTCCTTCATGAAACCCCCTTAAATAATATCCTTTTCATTATTTATGGTACGGTTTTAAGGATCTTTTACGCAATATCTTTATTTTTTTTCAGTGTGAGCTATACTATTTCCGTATCTTTTGATATATTTCATACAGATAATGCCGAGATGGCGGAATTGGTAGACGCACGGGACTCAAAATCCCGCGAGGGCAACCTTGTGTCGGTTCGACTCCGACTCTCGGCACCATTTTTTCTTATTTTCAGGAGAAGTTCATGGCTGACGATTGTATTTTTTGCAAAATTATTCGCCGTGAAATTCCGTCAAAAATTATTGCTGAAAATGACGATATTCTGGTAATTCAAGATATTGCCCCAAAAGCACCAACACATTATCTGATTATTCCTAAAAAACATATTGCAGATGTTCGTTCGCTTTCTGAAGCTGATGCACATTTGTTTGGCAATGTTATGCTGATGGCAAAGGAACTTTCTTCAAAAATGAATAACGCGCCATTTAGGCTCATTATTAATAATGGTCCTGAAGTTGGCCAATCAGTATTCCATTCTCATGTGCATTACATTGCAGGCAAGAAGATGACAGATTTTTAATGAATCAGCAATATTGCAATTTGCCCATTCTTCACGTATCTTACTATAAAATGCCGAGGTGGCGGAATTGGTAGACGCGCAGGTTTCAGGAACCTGTGGTGGTAACACTGTGCCAGTTCGATTCTGGTCCTCGGCACCATTTTTTCTACGGTTTTATCATTTCTTCATTTGCATATTTTGTTTGTGGTTCATCTTTGTAAAAGAGCATGAGGCTCATCAACAGTAAGAATGTGGAAAAATAGAATAACCAAGAAACCGTTTCTCCAAAAAAGAGCCAATCATAAAATGCAGCAAATAGTGGCGTTGTAAACCCTGCAAGGGAAAGAAACGTTGCGGTATACCTGCGTAACAAATGGCTGTAAAAACTGTATCCAATAACATTGCTGATAAATGTTGCAAGAAAGAGTAGGCCGAAAAAATGTAACGGTGCAGTGACTGGCCATGCTCCTTCAACGAAATATGATGTTGCAAGTGCAAGAAGTCCACCAAAAGTCATGCTTAACCCGTTTACCAATGTTGATGAATATTTGTATTTAGCAACCATTTTGCGAATGAGAACCCAACGGTAACTGTTAGTTGTTACTGAAATAAGCATAATTAATTCGGGCCATGAAATATTCAAAAATTCACCCAAAGGAGCTTCGCCGTGTGAAGAAGTGATAAGTACAGGAATCAGTGCGCCGAAACCGACAAGAAAACCCAGCCATTGCCGTTTTGTATTTGTTTCTCCAAACGCTAAATATGAAAAAAACAATGAAAGTATTGGGTCAATGCTAAAAAGCAAGCATGCTTTTGCAGATGGCATATGGTTGAGTGCCCAAAAACGTGCAATATAGTTTATGTAAATACCAATGATTATGATTTGTATGAAAATGAAAATGCATTTTTTTAGGCAGGAGAAAGAAAGGATCTGTTTTTGCGGATATTTTATGCGATTGGCTATTAATAATAATATGCCTGCTAAAAGCATACGAGTACCAGTTACAAATAATGGGGGCGCATATGATAGCAATGCTTTGCTTATCGGAAACGTGCTTGCAAATAATGCATAAAAAAGAATAACAAGCAACATAGTGCACCGTATTTTAATAAAAAACTATTCCTCTTCTTCTTTTTAATATACTTGGCTATGAATTTTTCGCAAAATACTGAATCATAATTTATTTACTTAATTGTTTTGATACACTGATATTTATAAATTTGGTATTAAAAGTTATAAAATTATCAATTATTTTGCATTTTCATTTTGCAAAAAAGAACTTGGCCGACAGGTAACTAAAAGGATTTTTATGCAACTGCTTCTTATTTGTACAAGTATTATTTTTTCATGCTTGTCGACTGCAATTATGCTGTATGTTTCCATGGCAACACCGATTGGTCCATGGATTGCACCAACGCTTGCATTATGTGCAATGATATTGTTGCGTGTATTTGCACATAAAAACTGTGACAGATCGATAGGATACATTGTTGCATCAAGTTCTATTGGTGGGATACTTGCAACTGCAATTGGCTTTTCATATCCGACAATTTATTTTTTAAATCCTGAAAAGTTTGATACATGGATGCAAAATCCTTGGTCATTTGTTTTGTCACTTATACTATTAGCAGCAGCTGCAGGATGGTTTGGCATGTGGATTGCAAATGTATGCGAAGAGTCGCTGATTGTTGAAAAAAAACTTTCATTTCCGATTGGTCAGTTAGTTGCAAAAATGATTACAGCTGGTGATCAAATTAAACGTGCATATTATTTGTTGATTGGTTTTGCCAGTTCAATGTTTTTTTCTGTTTTGCAGGATGGCTTGTTTGCAATTAAATCTGTGCTGCCAAGAACAGTTGTGTTGTTGCAAGCATGTTCAGTGAGTGTTTTTCGTATTCCGATTATTCCTTTTGAAATTTGGCCAATGTTATGGGCAATTGGATTTGTAACTGGTCATGTCATAGCAATTCCATTAGTTGTCGGTGCTTTCGCGCGATTTGGTGTTGCAGAACCGTTGCAATACATATTTTTTAAATCTATTGATATGCAAAGTTTTATGCTTGCATTTGGCAGTGGGTTAGCCGTTTCAGGTTTTTTGATGAGTGTTTTGAAAGTGCCGAAAAGTATTAAAAAATTATTGAATATTAAAGGAATGCAGGCCAACAATACATTTAAAAATTTTTCGGGGTATTTGCTGCAACATAAAGAATTTTTAGTTGAAGCTCTTTTTATGTTGACCTTCGTGCAAATTGTTTTGTGGTATTTAGGCTTTCAGTTCTTTGCACAATGGTATTTGTTAATTGCAACGCTTATCTGTACATATCAAATAGTTGTAATTGCAGGAAAAATTGGATTAGCACAATTGGGACGGTTTGCGACATTTGTTATGGTGCCTTCATTGTTTCTTTTTTCGCTGGATATTAATCATGTTGTCTATATTGCGACATTTGTAGAAATTGCAGGTGGAGTTGCGACCGATATTTTATTTGGCAGAATGATGGGGCGAATGGTGCGCGCCGATCATGCAACATTAAAATCGTATCAGTATCTCGGGTTAATTGTTAGCTGTATTGCATCCGGAATATTTTTTTATGTACTTGCCCGACATTTTCAAATTGGATCTACGTTGCTGTATGCGCAACGGGCACAAGCGCGGCAATTACTCTTGCAAGCACGTGAATTTAATGGATATGTATTATGTCTTGGAGCTTTATTCGGTATATTGCTCAAAAAGATTAAGCTGAATCCCATGTTGGTGCTTGGTGGATTGCTGATGCCAATAAATGTATCCATAGGCCTTATTTTTGGTGGTGCATTAACATTACTGGTAAAAGACAAAGAACAATATTATCCATTTTGGTCCGGCGTATTTGCTGCACAATCTTTGTGGATGTTAATCCGAGTATTATTTACATAAGAAAACTTTCTTGTCTTTTTATTAAATTTTTGCCATTGTCAATTCTTGAAAATGGAGTTTGAGAATTATATTCTGCAAAAAAGTATTAAGGCGAGAGAGTAATGAAATATAGCCTTTTATTAAATTTTGCATTGTTTTTATGCATCTGCATGCCATTAAAAGCAGTTGTTAAAGGAAGTAATACTGCAGTTTCAGTTGAACCTTATTATACATTTCCTGCAGTAGATAGCGATAATGAAATGCGTGGGTTCGGTTGGTTTAAAAATGGATTTGGTCTTGAAAATAGTTCAACAACAGTAACCTATGATTCAGTTTATCCAATTTCGGGAACAATGGATATGCAGGGGGGCACGCTTTTATTGGAATCTGATTTATCACTACACTATCCTCTTATGATTACGTCCTTTGGTGTAATTGATGGCAATGATCATCACCTTGAATTTTGTATGGGTGTTGATCAGGCTCCTTCAGATGTGACCTTTAAAGATTTATATATTGATTTTCGTGATAACGTTAACTTGAATAAAACAGTTACGATACAAGGTGATTGTACATTTGATGGCCATGGTAGCATCATTCGGCTTGTAGAATACGGTGAATTTGTTGTCGATACCAATGCAACAATGAAATTTCGTAATATAATCATTGAAGGTGCAAATGGTAATAATATCCGTTGTTATGATGATACGGGTGCAATTACGTTAAGTAACACGACATTTTGTTTTAGCGATGATTTTACCTTTGATAGCGGCGCCTTGCGAATTCAGGATAATGTCAATTTCATGGGTCCGGATGCATATTATTTCATTTATTCAAGTTCAGAAACATGTTTTGTTGCAAGTAAAACATGTTGGCATTTTAGTCGTGGTCTTGGTTTGCAAATTGGCAAACAAGCATCCGATGGAAGTGAATCAATTTCCTTTGAAGATGATACTTCAGTTGTTCAGTTTGAAGAGAGTGATTTGCTCGTAACTGATTATGGTGTAACACTTACTCGTGGACGTATTGAATTTTTGCGTAATGCAACCATATCTTCACCGCTGGCAGGGTGGGAAACTGGGATTATTCTTGGTGATGGTATTTATGAAGATAATGACATCACCATTTATTTAGGCCCTGGTTGTGATGTATTATTTACGAGTGGATGGCTGACATATAATAACGTACTTAATAATCGCTTTTATGCGGCAGCGCCAAGTTGTCGATTTATTCGTTTGAGTGATTCTTATTTTTATATGTTGCAGGATTGCTTATTTCCTGAAAATACGTTGGAATTTACGGTAACAACACAATTTCCACCGACGGTATTAGCGACAGGCAAAAAGCTTTATTATGATAATACGCGCATTGTAACGCCGTATGGTGCAGCATATATGAATGGCTATAGGTATGATTGTTTTTGTTCAATACTGGATGGCAATGATACGATTTTACTGGAAATGGGAGAATTTCCGCTCGCAGTAAAAGTAATAAATCAAAATAATGTAATTCGTGGAAGTTCAGATATTACGGGAACAATTGTTTTTGAAGATAGCAGTGCATCATTGTATTTAGCATTTTCCGGACTGATGCGAACTGATATTGCTCTTGCTGGTGGAACATTAGCATTGGGTTCTAATCTTATGTTTGGGCGTAGTTACTCTTTTTCATCAGGGGGAACGATTAGTTTAGGTTCAAACCGTTTAGCTTTTGGAACAGAAGATTTTATTTGTAATGCTGCGATTACCTGGGTTTCAGATGATGCAGCTATTGATGTTCGTTCAACTTTAACGTTAACAAATGAATGGACATTTACTGGTGATACTACGATTGAGGGCCATGGTAATCGGTTGGATTTAGCTACGGGCGGAAAAATTATTATTGCAAGTGGTGCGACCGTCCGGTTGCATGACTTAACAATTGATAACTTGGATGAAAGTGATATTGTATGCGTTGATGAAACCGGAACATTAATTTTAGATGATGTTTTTTGGTTGCAGCATACTGATGTAACCTTTTCAACAGGAACTTTAGAAATTTATGATCTTGTTAAAATGCGAGGTGAAGGCAAGACCTTTACCTATTCAAGTGATCAGCCCATAATTATTGGCGCTGATTCGCAATTGACGTTAAATAGTCAATTTACGTTTTTCTATAATCCAAGCATTGATTCGGGAGATTTAATAACGTTGACAGATGAAACCTCAGGGTTGGCGTTTGATGGCTGTACATTTCATGTTTCAACATCGGGATTGAATCTTACAAATGGTTATATAAATATTTTATCTGATTCAGTTATCTGTTCTGACAAGGAAGTTCTTGAAGATGATTCAGTTGTTAATGTTGGTATTAGTTTTGGTGATGGTACATCTGAAAATGATCTAACTATTGATATTTCAAGTGGAAGCATGTTGTATGTTTCATGCGGGGCGCTTAATTATCATAATGTAAATTCTAATTCGTTTCGTCCGCGATGCGGTTCTACATTATCAATTGCAACTGATACGACACTCCGATTATATGAAAATATGACGTTTGACCATGGAACAATAAGCTTTTCAGCCAATGCAATATTGGCTCGCGTGGTCGGTAAACAAATATATGGAGCTCTACATGCGGCAGGAAGATACATTATGACAACGGTATCGGGAACTGTTTCAAGTGGTGATGGGTCAAAATGATAAATAAAATTTTATTTGTTTTATTGATTTTTGGTTCTTGTATATATGCGTTGCAACAAGGATCAGATACCGCTGTAGCCCGTGAAGCGAACATTATATTTCCTGCAAATGAAAATGATACGAATTCTTTGTATGGTTTTAGTGCATTTGAAAATGGATTTACTTTAGAAAATTTAGTAACAGAGTGCCAGTTTAATGCATTTTTTCCGGTGAGTGGTCAAGTTGCATTAAATGGTGGCAGGCTGAATTTAGTAGAAGATTTAGTATTTTCATATGGCGTTGATTTGAGCAGTGGCGGATTATTTAATGGCGCATCACATGCAATTGTTTTTGACGCCGCCGAAGATCTAATATTGCAAGCAACAGGTGGATCGTCTATTCCGGACTATTGGTTAAGCCTGCTTTTGCAAAATACGCGTGGCGGTCAAGTTGTGACCGCAGATTGGGCATATGATGATCAATATGTTTTGTCTGGTGCATTGACAGATCAATTGACGGTGCTTTTGTTTGAGACAACGCCATCATTTACGGTAATGGATACAGTAAATGTTGGCGCGCAATTGAATGACGCATTATGGCATCCTACTGATTATTATATTGCAGTTGGTACTAATACGAGTGCAACCGTAAATGAATTGCAAGTCTATTATTATAATACGAGTACTCAAGCTTTATCATTGAACGCATCAGTGGCACAGCCGTCAAATGTGCTTTCAGTTGCTTGGCATCCATCGGGAAATTATTTACTTGTCACACGAAGCGCGTCGCCTCGATTAGTTGTTTATTCATTTTCCCCAGGGAGCCTTACAGAAATTGATACAGATACGGGACCAAATACTACACTCAATCCGCGTACTGCTTCTTGGAATGCAGATGGGTCGTATTTTGTGGTAAGTACCATACGTTACAATCGAGGAGGTGAAATTTATATTTACACCTTTAATGGTACGACAATTGGTGGGTCTGTTGCATCAGCAAATCCTAATCGCAGCGTTCTTTCAGTTGACTGGATAAAAACTGGAAATTTTATTGCGGCAGGATTGAATGGAAGTACAACGCGCTTACGATTATACCAATTTACTGCACCCGCAACACTTACGCAAGTTGCCACTGTTTCGATAAGCCAAAATGTAAATTCATTACATTGGGCGCCAGATGGGCTGCATTTGCTTGTGGGATTGGCATCTGGAGGTGGTACAGAATTCCAATTGTATGAATTTGATGATACCGGGCCAACGCTTACGTTAGTCAATGGTCTTCAGGCAACGGGCAACGTTTTGCGTGGACGATTTTCTCGTGACGGATGTTATGCGGTACGAGGTGATTCACTTAATGAGGTTGGAGTTTACGCTGTTTGCACCGGAGCTGGCGGTTTGAATTTTGCATTTCAAAATGTTGCACTCAAGTTTAATTCGAACGTTTATCTTAATTCACCCGCCATTTTCAGTGGAACTTGTAATTGGTATGGAAGTGATTGTGTTTTAACGCTCGGTATTGATGGTGAAATTATTATTGAAGATGCTGCAACACTTTTACTTGAAAATGTGACAGTAGAAAATATTTCGGCAGATAAAATTCGTTGTGAGGGCAGTGCAAGTAAGTTAGTGCTATTAAATGCAACAATGTCATTAAGTGATGATGCAATATTTGCAGAGGGATCTTTAGAAATTGCAGGTAATACAAAAATGATGGGCGGCCATGTTTTTTCTTATCAATCTGCCCAACAAAGCATTATTGATTCACGTGCCACATGGTTTTTTGATAGTGGCATGACATTTGATTATGCTCCAGCGGGAGGTGCATATGATAGAATTGCATTTGCAGATGTGTACGCACAAATACAATTCTTTGAAACTTCAATTACGGTGCCATCTACTGGTTTGCGTTTTACAAAGGGGACAATTGTTGTAGATGGTGAATGTCCTGTAAATAATAATGCTGTGAGTGAAAGTGGCGGCTTGTGGTTTGGTGACGGTGTTTCAAGTGTAAATGATGTGCGGTTAAAATTATTACCTGGTTCTGGATTAACAGTGGATTCTGGATATGTGGTGTACAATAATGTTGCGTAAAAAATTTTTTATACTATTGTTTTTTCCATTGTTCATCTTTGCAGTGGGATCGGATACTGCTCCTTCACGTGAATCATTAATTAGATTTCCAACAGGTGGCGATGATACCGTTTATGGATTTGCTGCGCTTGATGGAGGATTTATTTTAGCAGATGCGGCAACATCATTTACATTCAATTCTTTCATGCCAGTGAATGGTGCTGGTGCATTTAATGGTGGATCTTGCATTTTGCAAGAAGATATGAATTGTAGTAGTCAATTTCAAATAGTATCATCAGGAAGTTTTACGGGAAATGGTCATTCGTTGAAATTTTTTCCGAGGGATAATACTGTTAATTTTCCGTTGCAAGGAACATTTACACAATTAGATCAACAAAATACGGGTGCAATTATTTATTGTCTTTCATGGACAAATGATGAGCAATATATTGCTGTAGGTAATACTGGCTGGGCAGGGCAAGAGTTGCAGGTTTATGGTTTTAATGGGACCACTATTGCGGCAACGCCAACATCAACCTATGAAATTGGAACATACATTAATGATTTGCGTTTTATGCCGGGTTCGAGTTCTTATTTTGTTGCAGCTATTGGTGCGGCTCCTGGTTTGCGTTCATATCTTTTTAATGGCAGTCCAACGCTTACACAAATTAATACAGCTGGTGCAACAATGAATGCATGTGCATTTCGACCAAGTGGTGATTTTGTTGCAGGTGGAAGAACTACATCCGGAGCAGGGGTTGAGGTTTATTCATATAGCGCAGCAGGAGCTCTGGGCGCAACTGCGACAGCTTCGGTTGCTGTATCCGGAACTATTAATTATTTAGCAATGGATTGGCATCCATCAGAAGATTATATAGCAGTTGGAGCAGATGCTTCTCCGTACTTAAATATTTTATATTTTAATGGAACGACACTTACTTCAGCATTAACACTTAATGTTGGTTATTCTGTAACATCAGTTGGTTGGTCATCGGATGGAACTTTGTTGGCTGCTGGAATAGTTGATACGAGCGGCACTCCACAACGTCTTCGTATATATCAGTTTGATCAATCTCCACTTGCATTAACTGAAATTACCAGTTATAGAATTGGAGCGGCGTCATCAATTCATCAATTAAATTGGAATTCAGATGATACATACTTGGCTGTTGGTTATGCAGCTGGAGGGTATGAAGTGCAAGTTTATTATAATGATGATAATGCGCAAAAACTTTTTTTAATTGGCGAATATCCGGTTGGGTCAGAAGTTTGGGGGTGTAAATGGTCATCTTCAGATACATACCTTGCAAGTGGCGATGTTGCAAGCGACCTTTCTGTGTATGAGTTTGTTGATAATTCAGCAGGTTTAGTTTTTGACACGACAGATGTTGTTTTAAATTCACCGGTTGTATTTGGCGAATCGGTACATTTTCAAGGTGTATGTTCTGCAAACTTTAATGGCCATTCACTTGATTTGAACGGTCAGACATTATACGTTGATGCCGGCGCATCATTAGCGTTACAAAATGTCACACTTAAGAATATAACCGGAAGTAATATTTTGTGTGCAGATAGTGCAGGGACTCTCTCATGTAATAATGTAACATTTGAGTTGAGTGGAAATTTTGATTTTAGCCAAGGAGCTCTTTCAATAATTGGTGATACACGTATGACAGGTGAATATTCATTTACATATAGCTCTGATCAAAATTGTACAATCTCTTCAGGAGCCACCTGGTTTTTTGATTCTGGAATGACATTGCGATATGACCCTGCAGGAGGTGCGAATAATTTATTTGTTTTTGAAGATGCGCTCGCACAATTGCAATTATATGAAACAATATTGTATGCTCCTTCAACGGGATTACGGTTGACGAAAGGTACTATTATTGTAGATGGTGAATGTCCGGTAATAAGTGATGCGACAAATGAAAACGGTGGCATTTGGATCGGTGATGGTGTATCTTCGGTGAACAATGCAACATTAAGTATTTTGTCAGAATCGGGATTTGTACTCCAAAGTGGCTATCTGGTGTACAAGAACGTGTAAAAAGGAGCAAGCA
>Ga0180433_10006260_pt1 | contig 15665 bp, 9 predicted proteins | sample SS_ome_8_FD_132980 | JGI IMG/M metagenome (GOLD analysis project Ga0180433, IMG submission 132980) | Hypersaline lake sediment archaeal communities from the Salton Sea, California, USA - SS_1_D_1 metaG | ecosystem: Environmental > Aquatic > Non-marine Saline and Alkaline > Hypersaline > Sediment... | reverse complement strand
ATGAAATGCAAAAATATTCAGGAAAGATTTGTGGAGTATCTCACCAATGAACTTTCAAAAAAGGGAAGAGAGGAAATCCAGGCTCATGTGGCTGAATGTGATTCATGCCGCAGGGAGCTGGAATATTTAACCCAGGTCTGGACAGAATTAGGAGTGCTCAAAGAAGAGCGGCCCAGCCCTCAGCTCCGCACCCGTTTCTACAGTATGCTGGATCAATATAAAAAGTCTGAATCAGAAAAAGAGGGTGAAGATAAGCCGAGTCTGTTTTCCCGTATCAAAAATCTGTGGCCCGCTAAGCCGGCTTTTCAGTTCGCCATCACCCTGGGAGTGCTTGTTTTGGGATTGGTCATTGGAAATGTATGGACAGTCATCCCCCAGCAGAAAGCCGTGACCACAGCGCTTGTGGACGAAGTGCAGAGCATGAGACAGACTCTGGCTGCATCCCTCATTGACCAGGACTCAGCCAGCGAAAGACTGCAGGGAATCAACATGAGCTATGCTCTGATTGATCCGGATGACAAACTGCTGGACAAGCTTCTATCCACTCTCAACACTGATCCGAGTGTGAGTGTCCGGCTGGCTGCTGCGGATGCGCTTTATCTTTTTCACAACCATCCCAAGGTCAAGCAGGGTTTGATCGATTCCTTATCCCTGCAGTCTTCGCCTATGGTCCAGGCATCACTCATTGACCTCATGGTGAGCATCCGGGAAAGAAAAGCTGTGGATGCTTTGAAAAGTCTTCTGGACTCAGAGGATCTCAATCCTGAGATCAAAGACCGGGCTGAGCAGGGCATTCAAAAGCTGAGCTTTTAAGGAGGGCAGTTCAATGAAAAAGGGAATTCAGAATAGATTTAAAAATTTAATTAAAGAAAAAAGATAAAGGAGAAAAAAATGAATAAAAAAATCAAAAAAACCATTCAATTTTTGGGAATTTCTCTTGTTATTCTCATGGCGGGCGGTTTACTTTACGCTCAAGAAAAAGCCGCAGACAAAGCCACTGTCCCTTTTTCCAATCCCAGTGAACCGGGATTGGTCAAGGTGGGAGTGCAGCACGGCAGCGTCACGGTTATGGGTTATAACGGGAAAGAAGTCATTGTGGAAGCCAGAGTGAGAGAGAAACTGGTGACAGAAGAAGAGATAGAAAGGAATGAAAAAGCCAAAGGACTGAAGCTGGTTCAGGTCGACACCACGGGGCTCAGAGTCATGGAAGATGAGAACGTGATGCGGATCAGCGTGAGCTCTTTCAAGCAGACTGTGGACCTGATCATCCGAGTGCCCTCTTCCACTTCTCTCAGCATCAGCGCCTATGACAAGGGAGATTTAGTTGTTGAGAACGTGAATGGTGAAATAGAAATCAGCAATCACCGAGGAAACATCAATTTAACGGGAATCAGCAACGCAGTCGTAGCCCACTCTTATGAGGGAGAAATCAAGGCTGTATTTAAAAGTGTTTCTCCAGAGCTTCCTATGTCGTTCACTTCTTGGAAGGGGGATATTGATGTCACTCTTCCCTCAAACACCAAAGCCAATCTGAAAATGAAATCAGGACGGGGCGAGGTGTACACGGATTTTGACCTTCAGATCGTGAGGAATCCGGATGAGGGATTTGATTTTGATTCTGATAAATTGAAGAATCTTGAGAGAGAAGCAAGAGGTCTTTTTTATCTCACTCCTCCCGATGCACCTGATGTCCCTGAGGTTGTGATCAGTAGAATCAAAGCTGGAATTGCTGAGCGCAAGGTAGAATTGAGAGATTTTGAAGTAGGGGGAGTCTATGGATTCTCTCTCAGTAAATACATCTACGCCAAGATCAACGGCGGCGGACCGGTTTATGTGTTCAACAACAACAACGGAGATATCCTGCTGAGAAAAGCCAAATAAGGATTTAACCCAAACAAAATACAGGGGCGGTTCTTAAAAGGGCCGCCCTTTTTTATTTATTGTTTATTTAATAATGTGTTCAACCGTATGTTTTCCCCAGTAAAAGGTGATTCCCACCGCCGAAAGGTTGCCCAAAACGATCCCTGCCCATACGCCGTTAAGGCCCCATCCAAAAGTAATTCCCAGAAGATAGCAGAGAGGAAGCTGCAGAATGATAGTACGCAACAGAGTTACGATCAGAGAACGGGTGCCTTTTCCAATGCCGCGAAACATAGCTGATGTGAGCATACCCAGAGGAACTGCCGGATAAAACACAGCCGTAATTCGGAGAAATGCGATCAGCTCATCTTGAATGCGGGAAGCTTCTTTGGAATAGCTGAATATGTAGCTCAGCTGCCCGGCAAATAAAGCCACCAGAGCTCCGACCGTGAGCTCGATCAGGACTCCGATTTTAACCGCATACAAAAAAGCGGTTTTCAGCTTTTCCTTATTTTTAGCTCCGAAAGCAGCTCCGGTTACAGAGACCACACCGGTGGCCATGCCAATAAGAGGGATGGTCCCCAGCATGACAATGCGCCATCCGCTGGTGAATACAGCCACTCCGTCTGTTCCCCCGGCTTCAATCACCACTAAGTTCAACACAATCATGGCTGCAGACATAGAGAGCTGGGCCAAAGATGAGGGAAAACCAACGGAAAGGATCTCTCTCAGGATACCCATATTAAACTTGAAATCGTGAAAAGTGACCCGAAGATAGGTCTTTTTTTGAATGAAAAGCCAATAGAAGAAAAGAACAGCGGATATGGCGATTGAGATCAGTGTGGCCCAGGCGGCTCCCACAACCCCTAGTTTAAAGCCGTAGATGAATAAGGGATCCAGCACAATGTTCAAGCAGGAACCCAGAGCCAATCCGTACATGGCTTTTTTAGCCGCTCCTTCTCCTCTGAGAAGCGCATTCGCGATGTGGGAGAAAACCAGAATAAAGGTTCCGGCAAAAAGCACCCGGGCATAATTGGCAGCCATGCGTCCCACTTCTCCGTTTCCAGATAAAGAACGGAAAAGACTCCCGGTAAAAGGAAGAGCTGAAAGGCTTATGATCAATGAAAGCCCTATGGCAAAAAGGATGGTGTGAGCGGCCGTGTTTTCAGCAGCCTTTTTATTTCGCTCTCCGATTCTCCGGGAGACCGCTGAACTCCCACCCACTCCGATTCCAGCTCCCAAGGCCACAATGATCATAAAAAAAGGAAAAAACAGGCCCACGGCTGCCAGCTGATCAGCCCCCAGACCTGCCACCCAGATTCCGTCGGCTATGTTGTACACAGCCTGAAGCAGCATCGCCAGCATCATGGGCGCTGAAAGCTTGAGGATGGCTTTTTTGGGATCTCCCAAAAGGATTTTCACCCCTTTGGTCATGTGTCTGTCATTTTCCATGATGGTTTCTTTTATACATCCTATATGGGTGCAGGTTGATAAATTTTTTTATGCTCCGGGTAAATCAGACATAAGTGACTCAATATACACGAGAACCGTTGAAATTTAAAGTGAATTTTATCCTTCACAGGTCAGTTTTTATGAAGGGCTTGCTTTTTGTTACCCAGATGTCTATATTTATTAAAAGGGAAAATGAATTTGAAAGAAGGGGAAGTCCTTTGAATGATGAAAAAAAATCAAAAAAAGAACTGATAAAAGAGCTCCAAAAAGTTAGAGAAAGATACAAATATATATTCAAAATCGCCAAAGTAGGCATTGTGGTTCATGATCGAAACGGAAGGATCACGGATGCCAATCCTGAAGCTGAAAAAGCCCTGGGTCTTCCTGAAGAAAAGATGAAAAAAAAGGGTGTGGATTATTGGGAAGGGAAAATTTTCAAAGAGAATGGTGAGCCCATGAAAGCTTCTGAATTCCCTATTTCCAAAGTATTTGATTCAGAAAAACCTGTTGAAGGAACCATTATTGGTGTTCAGCCTTCAAGTCAAAAAGGGATTAAGTGGTATGCGCACAATGCGATCCCTTTATTTGATAAAGAAGGGAATATAGACAGAGTCATGACCTCCTTTATTGAAATCACAAAAAAGAAGAGGATGGAAAATCAGCTTAAAAAATCTGAACAAAAGTACCGGAGTTTTTTTCAGACTTCCAGGGATGCGGTCTTTATCACTTCTGAAGACGGGCGCTGGATCGACATGAATGATGCGGCTGTAGAGCTTTTCGGGTATAAGAGCAAGAAAGAACTTCAAAAAACCAGGATTCCCGACCTTTATAAGAACCCGGAGGATAGAAAGCGCCACATTGCAATTATTGAAAAAAGAGGATTCAGCAAAGATTTTCCAATTGACCTAATAAGAAAAGACGGCCGAATCATAAATACTCTAATCACATCCGCAGTGGTCAAGAAGAAAAAAGGAGAAACCACCATTTATCAAGGAATCATAAAAGACATAACCCAGAGGAAAAAAGCTGAAGAACAGCTCAAAAAATCCCTTAAAGAAAAAGATGTGATGCTGAGAGAGATTCACCACCGGGTCAAAAACAACCTTCAGATAGTGACCAGCCTACTCAGACTTCAATCCAATTTCATCCAGGATAAAAAAGCCAAGGAAGCTTTCAAGGAGAGTCAAAACCGAATCCACTCAATGTCTCTGATCCATGAAAAGCTTTACAGGTCTAATAATCTGGCACAAATAGATTTGGGTGTTTATGTCCAGAATTTTGCGACCCATCTTTTTCACACCTATGAAGTGGATGCTTCCCAAATAAAGATGGAAATTGATACCGAGGATATTCAAGTTGATATCAATAAAGCCATACCCTGCGGTTTGATTCTCAGCGAACTGGTTTCAAATGCGGTGAAGCATGCATTTCCTCCAGGACAAAAAGGAAAGTTAAACATAAATTTGCATAATAACAAGAGAGGAAAAGCAGTCCTTTCAGTGAAGGATGACGGCAGTGGACTGCCGGAAGGGATCAACATAAAAAATCCGAAGTCATTGGGATTGCAGCTGATCAAGGATTTAACCCAGCAGCTTGGGGGAAAACTGAGGATTCAACGAAAAGATGGAACCCAATTCACGGTCATCTTTTAAACCTGAACTATTCATAAAAAATCAAAAATAATCCAGGTTAGACAAACGTTATTCTTTAAAAGTAATTTTAAAAGTAGTGCCTTTATCCCTAAAAAGTTCTATCTTTCCGTTTATCTGTGTGACCAGAGAATTGACTAGATCCATTCCCATGGAATCAGCTTTTCTGAAATCAAAGTTTTTGGGAAAACCAACACCGGTGTCGCTGATGGACAAATGATACGCTTTTCCTTTTTTATAAAATTTTATTTTTATTTCACCTGTTTTATCTTTGGGGAAAGCATGTTTTAAAGCATTTGTCAGAAGCTCATTAATTATAAGACCCAAAGGCACAGCTTTGGTGACGTCAAGAAATATATCCTCAATGTCTCTTTTTAAATCAATATTTTTTGTTGAATCCCTGTAATAGCTCATTAAATGAACGGATATTTTTTCAATGTATTGGCTGAAATCAATTCCAGCCAGGTCTTCTGAGCGGTAAAGTCTTTCATGCACCAGAGCCATGGACATAACCCGGTTTCGTGTGGCTTTAAACATCTCTCGTGCTTTAGGGTCCTTTATCCGCATTGACTGGATATTGATCAGGCTGGATATGACCTGCATGTTGTTTTTCACTCTGTGATGGATTTCTTTGAGCAGGATTTCTTTTTCCTGTAAAGATTTTTTGATCTGTTCCTCTGCATTCCTTTTTTCTGTAATGTCCTTGATAAGACCTGTGATTCTCTTTGATTCTGGGTTGTAAGTAGAGCTTACCTCCAGCACCTTATCCTTGTAATTGACTTCAAACGGCCGGACTTTTCTGCCTTTTAAAATATCCTTTATAATAGGGAGGATCTGTTTGGCGTTTTTTAGTGAGAGAAATTTCTTGGTTAAAGTGATCATGTTCTTTCCGACGATTTCTATGGAGGGAATTCCAAGGATTCCTTCCAAAGCTTTGTTGACTTGGACTACTTTTCCGCCTAAAGAAGAATAAGCAATCCCAATATCAGCAGTCTCAAAAATATCCCGGAATTTACTCTCACTCTCTTTTAGGGCTTCCTCAAATTGTTTGCGCCTAGTGATGTCATGAGCCATGCTCAAGACAAGTCGACGGTTATCTGATGTTTTTCCAAGAGGAGTGGAACTGAATTCCCATATTCTTTCCGTTCCCTTTTTGGTTTGAACCCTGTATTCCCCCTCCTCAACTCTCTTCTTTTTATGATACAAGCGGTCAATGTCTTTTTTAACAATATCTTTCTCTTTTCCATATGCTTTCTTTGTCCACTCCCCAATATTAGGAATATCATCTTTTTGATACCCTGTGATTTCTGACCAGATATCATTGATTAAAACGACCTCACTGTCTTCAGCATGAATCATAATTGGGAAAGGAGCTAGGTTGACTGAACGTCTAAAGCGTTCTTCGCTTTCTTTTAAGGCCTTATCAGCTTTTTTCCGCTCTATGATGCGGCTCAAAAGAAGGGAGAAGGTTCGGATGAGATTTCTTTCTTCTTTGAGAAAAGGGCCTTCGTCCAGTTCAGGCCTTTCCTCCAGATAATAGACTTCTACAGTCCCCAGCTTTTTCCCATTAACTCGGATATCTTCACACTGACTCCATTGAGTTTTTTTAAATTTTTTGGTCTTATGCTTTTGACTATTGATGATTATCCGGGCACATGTGATTTCAGGGTAATGCCAGGCCGGAGGGATGAGGTCCACAGATTTTTGCAGAAAGTCTTTTAGAGAAAGGTCCGTCTTTGAACTGAGCATAGAAACTTCATACAGCAAATGAAGCTCTTTGTTTCTTTCTTCTAGATCATGGAGAAGTTTTTCTTTTTCTCTTAAGAGTCCATTTCTTGTCATGTTTTTATTCTTCATGGTTCTTTTGGGCTGGAAAAATTTTTCAGAGACTATAATAAAAGTACAACAAAAAAAAGTCAAAAAACGGTTGCGCACCCCCAATTAAAAACAGTGCCGCAATACTTGTTCACCAATTTTGCAGCAGCGAAAAGAATGACTTATGATATTTTTTTGCCTAAGCTTTAACCGGCTGTTCTTTCTTGGGAGGCCACACATTGTATTCTTCACCGAATTGAGCCAGAAACTCGAGGCTAAAAGACCTAAACCAGTACCAGACGGGAAGTGTGATCACAGTTCCTATGTAAGGAATAAGGGATTCATTCAATCTAGCAGAATATTCTAAAATCTTATTTGTAATTTCTATTCATATCTCAGTGAATCCGCCGGATTAGCGGAAGCTGCTTTAAGGGTATGAAAGCTCACGGTTAGTACAGCAGCCATGAAGGCTCCTGCTGCAGATAGGACAAACAACCACCACTCTAGGCTGATTCGATACACGAAGTCCTGAAGCCATGGATTCAGAACATAAAAAGCAGCAGGCCAGGCAATGATATTGGCGATGAGCACCAGCTTGGTGAAATCCTTAACCAAAAGCATAAAAATATTGGGAGCAGAGGCTCCTAGGACTTTGCGCACCCCGATTTCTTTTGTTCTACGGTTTAGGGAAGACGAAGCTAATCCCAAAAGTCCCAGACAGGCGATGAACACCGCTAGTGCTGAAAAGGAGTTGATCAGAGTTCCCAACCGGTCTTCCTCTAAATACATTTCAGCGATTTCTTCATCCAAAAATCTGTATTCAAATGGAGCGTGGGGAGCAAATTCCTTGAATTTGTTTTCAATAAAAGAGAGAGTGTTTTCTATGTTTCTCGAAGATATCTTCAGAGAGAAATGATATCCGCCTTTTGGCTCCAGAATTAGAGCAAGGGGGCGAATAGATTCATGGAGAGAAGCAAAGTGGAAGTCTTTCATCACTCCCACCACTCGCCCCAAAGATGTATCAGCCCTCTCCACTTCAAACCGTTTTCCCACAGCTTGACCCCAGCCCAAAGCTCTTACAGCTGCCTCATTCAATATATAGGCTGATTTCACATCAGAAGGAAAGTTCCGAGAAAAATCTCTGCCTTGTTTGATTTCAATACCAAAAGTGTCAATAAAGTCATAGCCTACTGAATACCAAGCCATCATCATATCTTGATCCGGCTTTCTTCCTTCCCAGTTAACACTCTGATAAGGATGGCTGCCCGGCGAAAAAGAGGAAACCGCTGCCTTGGATATATTGGGATTCTGCATAAGCTCTGATTTAATGACCTCTGATTTCTTTCTCATACTGCTTTCATATATAGGGATGTTGACTATGGAATTCTTATGAAAGCCCAAGTCTTTATTGTGAATGAAATGAAGCTGATGTGAAACCGTTACGGCACTGATAATAAGGATGATAGAGACGGAAAATTGAAAAACAACCAATACGCTTCTCAGCAAGGATGCTTTTTTCCCTGACTTCAATTTTCCCCTAAGAGACTGGACCGGGTGGATGGAAGACAGATAGAAGGAGGGATAACTTCCAGAGACAAGGCCCACCACTACAGTGATCCCGAACATTCCGAGAATAAAGATCCCGTTCTGGAAATAGTTGGGCTGGAGTTGGGTGTTGGCCAGAGAGTTGAACGAGGGAAGGACCATATAGACCAGCAAAAGCGCTAAAGGAAGAGCCAGAAAAGCCAGGACTGCTGATTCTCCCAGAAACTGTTTGACCAGCTGAAGTTTCTGGGCTCCGATCACTTTTCTCATCCCGATTTCTTTGATTCGTTCTGAGGAACGGGCTACAGAGAGATTCATAAAATTAATGCACGCCAAGATCAGGATGATCACAGCTACAGCTGAAAAGAAAGAGATGTATTTCATCTTTCCTTGGGTCTCCAGGTTGATATTGGTCAGAGGATTCAGAAGCAGCTTCTTGGGATTTTCAGCCTCCCCTCTGTATGTGCTCAAAAGAGTCATGCTTTTTTCCGCGAATTCAGATGGAGAATAATTTTCCTGGGCCAGAATATATGTGTGGAAGTTCCAGGCTCCCCAACTGTCCATGTAATTGAAGCTAGTGTAATGGTTGATGAAATCAAACTTCACCAGAAAGTCAAAATCAATATGGGAATTAGAAGGCGGATTTTGGGCCACACCTGTGACTTTAAAGTCAAATTTTTCTCCTATGTTCAGTGTCTTTCCCAACGGCTCATCATCCCCGAAATATTTTTCAGCGGCTCTTTCAGTCAGGATGATGGAATGGATGTCGCTGAGAGCGGTTTCAGTATTTCCCTTTATGAGGGGAAAATTGAAAACTTCGAAAAAAGAAGGATCCACCAGAAGGAGCTTTCTTTCCACAAAGCTGTCTCCCTGATACCGGATGATGGCGCCCTGTCTTTTGATCCGGACAGCGTTTTTGACTTCAGGATAATCGTTGAGAAGAACTGGCGCCACAGTTGCGGGCGTGGTTTGACCGATTTGTGATTCGCCCTCCAGATGCCATTCGGCGGTCACCCTGTAGATCCGGTAATGGTTCTTATGGAATTTGTCAAAACTCAGTTCATGCTGGACAAACAAGAAAATCAAAAAACAGCTCCCCATGCCCACAGCCAATCCCAGTATGTTGAGCACAGAAAACATCTTTGCTCTTTTGATCGTCCTTAATGCAGTTTTTAGATAGTTTTTAATCATTTCAAGATCCCTCCTTATGTATATGTATAAACTTATTCCCTATCAATAGGTGGAATTCCTCCCTGGGAATCCAGCCATTTGTTCAATAAAAGTTTATTTTTTCCTAGTTTGTTTTCCCAGAATTCGCGAAATTCCAAAGTTCCGATCAGGTTCTCATGAAAGGTTTGGTAAAATTCTCGGCATCTCTTGAAAAAAGCTGAATCCCCCAATTGCTGTCTGAAAGAATCAAGCATGAGGGAACCTTTGAAGTATCTCACAATATAATTCACTTTTCCCTCTTTAAACGGAACAATTGAAAGGGCAGGTGCGTTTTCAGGTAAAGAGTTTGCTAGACTGAGGTATTTATTCAGGTCATTTTGAAATTTTTCTTCGGATATAATTCTTTGATCTGCGACCGCTGAAAAATATTCAGCAAATGTTTCATTGATCCAGTCACCTTGGCCTGCTCCGAAATTCCACCAGAAGTGGGCGATCTCATGGGCTATTCCGTGAAACAGCGAAAAGTCAGGATTTTTTTTCAAGCTTTCCAGAGTGAGTCCCTCGGAGGTTACAATCATCCCCGGTCTGGCTATTCCTGCTCCCCCCTGCCCTTTTTTTTTGGGAGAAAAGACATGCTTGACTGTTCCACCGGGAATCACGGTCTCTCCAAGAAGACTTGTGAAAAGAATGACTGTTTGTTGAATCTGTTTGATCTCCTGGGCAATGAAATCTTCAGGCATGCGGGTGTGATAAATATGGATGCTGATTCCATCTTCCTCATAGGATTTTAGTAACAATTTAGGAGAGGCAACAATAACAATATTGTTGTCTTTGACTGAAGCCCAGCAGCTGAAAATTCTTCCTCTTTCTTTCCATCTCTTGATTTCTTCTCCAGAACAAACACAGTTCCAACTGTCAGGAAGAGAGAGATCTAAGTGGATGTCAAATCGGTTTCCAAAGGTGAACAGAGGATACCAGCAGGAATAGTTGGCCAATTCAATCATTTGTGAGTTGATGCGGTCATCCAAAGCCCATTTTTGATCCTCATAGCTTCCAAATTCTGGAATGTTTTTCAGTTTTCTGTGGTAGGCCACATCCATACTCACATGTTGTGCTTCAATTTGTTTTGGAAGTTGAACGGTTATCTTTTTCGTGCAGGGGAAAATGATCCATGGCTTGTTGTTCATTTGGGTGTATTCAGCTGGACAGTTATTGATTTTAAGCTTATTGATCTGGAATGTTCCATGGAGATTAAAAGAGAACTCTTTCAGCAAAGGATCATTGAGATGGATGTTCAGTTTGCCTTGGACAGAGATTTCGCCTGATTCAGGTTCGATCCAGACTTTGAAAATATAAGACTTAGGATTGGCGGATTCTGAGGAAAAGGCCCAAAATAAACAAAAGAAATATACAGAAAAAAAGAAAACCCATCTTTTGACTCTATCCGTCCTGATTGAAATTCTTTTATCGTTTTGAGTCATTATATAAACCTTTATCCTGAAATAGGCTTCTTCTTTCCTTTCAGCTGACGAGCACACATCCCGATTGTTGCTTTTTTCTTATTTATGTTTAAAACGAAACAACTCTCAAAAAGGTTGTCGGGTTACTTTGTTTTTATTTTGCTTTTGCATTAAAATAAACCGCACATTATCATTGAGGAACAAATGAACAGCAAGTCTATAAAGAAAGCAAGATCGCTGATTGTTCTTTTTCTTCTTGTTTTTTTATTTTCGTCAGCTGCACAAAAAAACAATTCTCTCCAGAGACCTCAGCGTGGAGGCGTGTTCCATATCAAATTATTTGCTGATCACTTCAAAAGACAGCTCGATCCCTTAAAACAAAATTCATTCATATTCGTCTCAGAGCAGCTGTATGACGGCCTGGTTAGGTTAAATAAAAATTTTAATATTGAGCCCTCTCTGGCTGAATATTGGGAGATTTCTCCAGATGGGAAAATATATACCTTTCATCTTAAAAAGGGAGTCCACTTCCATCACGGAAAAGAACTCAAAGCCTCAGATGTGAAATATTCTTTAGAAAGAATTCTGGTCAAGGAAAACGGTTCCCCCTATTATCAGTATTTTATGCCCCGAGTGCAGGGAGCCCAAGAGTTCAGAGAGGGGAGAGCTGAACATGTTTCTGGTTTTCGAATCAAAGACAGATATACTTTTGAAATCATCTGGACAAAGCCTTATGTGTCAGCGCTTTATTTATTGAGCATGCATTTCTGTAAAGTTCTGCCTAAAGAGCTGCACCAAGAAATGGGAGAAAAGTTTTTTTTAGATCCTTCAGGGACCGGTCCTTTTGTTTTTGAATTCTGGCTGAGGGATACTCGATTAAACATCGTGGGAGTGCGACTGAAACGAAATGAGTTCTACTTTAAGGGAAGCCCCTATTTGGATGCCGTTGAGTTTTGCCCCTTATACAGCTTAGAGCATTTTTTAAATGAGGAAATTGATTCGATTCCGCTTATCTCGTCCCGTCTGCTTAACTCAAAGTACCAGGTTTTTGAAGATGGATCTATCAATATGATCTATTTAGGGATGAGCTGTCATCTCTTTCCACTTGACAGCTCTGAAACAAGAAAAGCTTTGAGTCTGGGAATCAACAAGGATGATATCATCCAGAAATTAAATGATCCGCAGTTTTTATTTCAAACCACCCACAATTACATACCGCACCGCTTGCCCGGTTTTTTCCCCATTCGGGAAAGAAGCACAGACTTGGAAGAAGCCCGTCAGATTTTGAATCAGCAGGGATTTTCCAAGGAAAACAGGTTCCCGGTCCTTTATTTTTTTATGCCTTTACCCAAATCAGAGGATAAATACAGCCTTTTTAAGTGTATAAGGAGCCAGCTCGAAACTTTAGGGATAAAAATAAAACTGCGTTATTTTCAATCTGTCAAAGAAATCAAGAATTGCCAAATCCCTTTTCTTTTTTGTATGGAAAAGAAAATGAATTTTCCGGATCCTGAGGATATCGTACGAACTCTTTTCTACTCTCAATCAATGCACAATCTGTTTTTTTATAAGAATTCAGAAGTGGACAGGCTTTTGAAAAATGCTGAACTGGAAGCAAGCTGGTCCAGAAGGATTGAGATTTTTCAGCATATAGAAGAAATTCTATTGTCAGATGTTCCGGCAGTCCCTCTTTTTTCCAGGCAAAACAGATTAGTGATGCAGCCGTATGTCAGAGGAGTGGACGAGCCTGCGCTTGGTTTTTATTATCTGGAGGCTCGGAAAATTTGGTTGGATAAATAAGAGAGTAAAGAAATGTCTCTGCGAGTAAAATTTATAACAGCCATCGCCGTACTGCTTTTTATTCTGATGGCGTCTACGCTGTTTCTCATTGAAAAGAGGGAAGAAAAAGCTATTTTCGAGGAGCAGGTAAACATAGGAGTGTTGATCGCTCGAAATATTGCCTATTTGAATCTGGAACCATTCATGTTCTGGGATGTTGAGGGGGTGGAGAGAAATATACAGGAAGAGATTGATCAACAGCTTTTGTATGTGGCTTTTTTCGATCAATACAACCGGCCTTTTGCAGCCAGTGATTTTGCAAAAAAACATGAACCGATTTATCGGAACTCTCGTCTTAATGGGCCAGTGGATGAAGACAGCTATTATTCCAGGACCAAAGAAATCCAATATGATGAGAGTGATAAGAAGACATCTGTTTTAGAAATTGAAGTTCCTATTTTTGCCAGAGGTTCTTCTTCCAAATGGGGGTCCATAAAAATTGGGTTGTCCTTAGAAGACATGCAGAGAGAGATAAGTCAAACCCGGGTCATGCTGATTCTCATTGGGCTGATTGGTCTTTTGGGTGGAACCGGGGGAGCGGTTTTCTTATCCAGCCGCATCACAGGACCTCTCAAAAAATTGGTGGAGGGAACGTTTTGGATTTCACGGGGGGATTTTTCCAAAAAAATCAAAGTCAACTCCAGGGATGAAATCAGGGGACTGGCAGAAAGCTTCAATGAGATGACCCAACAGCTTCTTTTGGCTCGCAAACGAATGGAGGCTGCGAACAAGAAATTAGTCCAGGCCGAAAAGCTGGCTTCCATAGGCCGGATGTCTGCTTCCATTGCTCATGAAATAAGAAACCCATTAACTTCTGCGAAATTAAACTTACAAAAAGTGCTGCAGAGTGAACAATTGAAACAAACGGAAAGAGAACATTTGAATATCTCCCAAGAGGGAATAGGCCACATAGAGAAATTCATAAAAGAACTTTTAAATTTCACCCGAGTTTCCGAACTCAACAAGAACTATTTTTCTGTCCGGGAAATCATAGAGGAATCCATAAAAATGATGTCGAATTCTCTGGAGGAAAAAAACATCAAACTCCATACCTACTTTCAGGAAGACCTTCCCTCTCTTTTTGTGGACGGAGATAAGATTAGACAGGTGATTTTAAATCTCTTGAGAAATGCCTGTGAAGCTGTCAAGAAGAGGGGAGAGATAAAAATCTCTGCATCTCGCTCTCAATGGAATGGACAAAAAGCAGTTCAGATAGAAATCCTTGACAGTGGGCCCGGGATTCCGGAAAAAGAAATGGAAAATGTGTTTGAACCTTTTTTCACCACCAAGTCTTCCGGAATCGGATTGGGTCTGGCCAATGCCAAAAAAATTGTGGAACAGCACCAGGGCATGATAAGGATCAAGGGAGCAAAAGAGCAGGGAGCTTGTTTTGAGATCACTCTGCCGGCGGAGGAACAAAAATGAAATCCGTTCTTATTATTGATGATGATAAATTAATCCGAAAGAGCCTTTCATCTCATTTCAGTAAAAAGAAGTTTCAGGTCTTTTCAGCACCGGACGGAGAGTCCGGAGTTCAAGAGTTTATTCAAAAGCATCCGGATTTGGTGCTATTGGATATCCGGCTTCCGGATACAGATGGTTTGGAGGTTCTAAAAAAGATCAAGGAAGAAAATCCTCAGGCTTGTATCATTATCATGACTGCCTATGATGACATGAAAACCACTGTGGAAGCCGTCAAGTCAGGAGCTTTTGAATATCTGGTCAAACCCTTGGATTATATGGAGCTGGATTTGGTGATTGATAAGGTTTATAAGGTGAAAAGCTTGGAAGATAGAATGAGCTATCTGGTTAGCGAAAAGCAGAAAGAATACACCATTGACAATATAATCGGAAGCACACCGGAAATGAGGGAAGTGTATAAACTCATTGGTTCTGTGGCCAACACCCGGGCTAATGTCTTGATCCAGGGTGAAAGCGGCACAGGAAAGGAGCTCGTGGCGAAAGCCATCCACTACAACAGCCATTATGGGGATGAACCTTTTATTGTCGTCAACTGCTCGGCTCTGTCAGATACTCTATTGGAAAGCGAGCTTTTCGGTCATGTCAAAGGGGCTTTTACGGATGCGGTTCATGAGACTAAAGGGAAGTTTGAAGTGGCGGGTAAAGGCACCCTATTTTTGGATGAAATCGGGGATGTTTCCTTAAACCTTCAGTCCAAATTGCTGCGAGTGATAGAAAACAGGGATTTTATGAAGGTGGGAGGAGAGAAACTGCTTGAAACAGAAGCCAGGGTCATTGCAGCCACCAACCATAAACTGAAGGATTTAGTCAAACAGGGAAAGTTCAGAGAGGACCTTTATTACCGGTTAAAAGTAGTGGAGATCCATCTGCCTCCTCTCAGGGAAAGAAAAGAAGACATTCCGGACCTTGTGGCCTATCTTCTGGAAAAAATAAACCGTGAATTGAAAAAAAGTGTTAAAAAAGTCCCTCCTTCTGTGATGGAATACTTGGTTGATTTTTCATGGAATGGAAATGTAAGAGAACTGGAGAATGCTTTGACCAGAGCTGTGATTTTAGCTAAAGGAGATGTGCTTCTTAAAGAGAATCTGCCCCGGGAAAAGAGTGATGAAGAGATTATTCCTGAAAAGCTGGTTCCCATGCATGAGGTGGAAAAAAGATATATTCAGACTGTTCTGAAAAAAGTCAAAGGGAATAAAAGCAAAGCCAGCCGGATTTTGAATATCAGTCGGCCTACTCTGGATAAGAAAATCAGTGAATATCAAATAAACAACTAACCTTGACTCGTGAATAATTCAGGCTGATTGTAAAAATATTTTACTTTGTGTCAATTTTTTTGCTCTCAGTAATTTTATATTCTGTTCTCTATTTCGCTTTTTTCTCTGTTATTTTCAGT
>Ga0180433_10006259_pt1 | contig 15667 bp, 16 predicted proteins | sample SS_ome_8_FD_132980 | JGI IMG/M metagenome (GOLD analysis project Ga0180433, IMG submission 132980) | Hypersaline lake sediment archaeal communities from the Salton Sea, California, USA - SS_1_D_1 metaG | ecosystem: Environmental > Aquatic > Non-marine Saline and Alkaline > Hypersaline >... | reverse complement strand
CTTGTTTACCGAGCTTGTTTATATGGCAAGATTGAAATTCAATCAAAAGTCATCGGTTGTTTCTGGCGATGGAGATGTTGGATTCTTTTGGGGTGCAGAGTCCGGTGGATCGATAGATAGAAATAATTATCTAGCAGCATATCTCAATAAATCATCAACAAATCATCAAGCTGAATTTTGGAGATATAATGCTGGAGTTCCTGGACAAATAGGGACTTCAACAAATACGAGCTTAGCAGGGACTGCGCTTGAGTATGCGGCGATTCATAGAATCAATAATGACTATCATGCCTGGGTTGGCACTGCTGTTGGCAATTGGATTCATCTTGGGTCTGTAAATTGGCCGGCATTCAGTCCTGCATACATAGGAATTATTTGTCAAAATTCTGGAATTGCCTCTCCTGGAACGACGATCGTTGCTTGTGACTGGATCAAAGTTTACACGAATACCATAAGATTTTTGGTTTGATGGAGAAAATAGATGAGCACCATCTTCATACAAAACATTGTCGGAACAGGTACCTATGCGGTGCCGGATGACGATACGGAATTGACGAATGCTCGAGCTGGTTTGGATGCGTTGCTGACTACAATTCCAAATTTTGCTTACACTGGAATTGGCGCTTGGGTTACTGATGATAATGCCGTAGGAACAAGGTTGCTCAATTGCAATATTACGGGTTTTACATATAACACTGAGATTTGTCCAAGCGTTGTTGAATCGGTAGCCTTGATGGCCCTGATTGAATCGACGTTGACGGCGGATGCAGACATCACTTCGGTCGGAGCTGTTTTTCTCAACCTCGAAAATATGCCGGCTTTTTCGATTCCGGCCCATGCATCGAGCCATGAAGATGGCGGGGCTGATGAAATCGACGTTACGAGTCTTTCTGGGACATTGGCCGATCCGCAGACGCCGCTTACTCATCACGCAAGTCATGAAACGGGTGGCATTGACGAAATCGACCTGACGGGGATGACCGGCCTTTTGGGCACGGCGCAAACACCGGCTTCGCATGCTTCGAGCCATGAGTCGGGCGGCGGCGACGAGCTGGACCTAACGGGGATGACCGGCCTTCTGGGCACGGCGCAGACACCGGCTTCGCATGCTTCGAGCCATGAATCGGGCGGCGGCGACGAGCTGGACCTGACGGGGATGACCGGCCTTCTGGGGACGGCGCAGACGCCGGCAGCTCATTCAACCAGCCATGAGTCCGGAGGCGGCGACGAGCTGGACCTGACAGGGATGACTGGCCTTCTCGGGACGGCGCAGACGCCGGCCAGTCACAATGCAACGCATATCCATGATGGCACCGATGAGATGGATGGTGACACCTTAGATATTTCATATGTTCCGACAAATTACACCAGGACCACGACTCCTGGAGAAGTAACGAGTACTGAAGAGCTGACAGCTCATCTTGCTGGTATCGATAATGCGTTGTCTGGTGGAGGCGGCGGTGTAAGCCAAGATGATGTAATAAAAATCAACTGGGCATTTGGATCATAATAAAGGGAAAATAGATGGCGATTACAAGTTTCGGAGTAACGGGAAGTCTTTCAACATCGAGCACTGCGTTGAAGGCTGCTTCTGGAAGCAAAGTTCATGTAGTCGGATTGAACTTTCATAATACAAGCTCAACGACAACAAGAACGATTACTATCAATGTTGACGACAGCTCTACTGATGTTGTTACGAAAATTTTTGACTTAGAACCTCTTGCAGACAGAGAATTTACCTGGCCAGGAGCAGGCTGTGTGATTGAAGATGGAGGAGATCTATCCGCAAAGCAAGATACTGGAACTGATGTTACTTTTCACATCTCAGGAACAGAAGGTTAGGAGCTTCAAATGAGTGTAAGAAGCTCAAGATTGGTAGATAGATATAATAGGCCCATTCAATATCAAAGTACTTATGATACTGATCATCAAACGACAAAATCTTTGCAATTTGATGGATCTGACGACTATGTTTTATGTGGGCAAGAGATGGATTATGACCGTACTGATCCGTTCTCAGTTTCGTTTTGGTTGAAACCTACGGCAAACACAAATGTCAGGGGATTATTTGGAAAAGCAGCAGGTGGTGCTGGGATTGTTGCCAACAAATGGAGTGATAATAAGGTTCGATTATTGATGTCAGATGGGGTTGCAACAATAGCTATATTTTCGACATCTACAGTCTCTTTGAGCACATGGCAACATCTTTTGTTTACTTATGATGGGTCTGGAACAGCAAATGGGATGAAGTTCTATCTTGATGGTGTTGAAAACTCCACGGTTACTACAACAGGACCTTTGACTGGGACGGTCTCTAATGCTGGGATCTTTTATCTTGGAAAAGATCCTGGTGCTGCTGGTATCATTCAAGGAAATATCACAGAGCTTGCTTTCTATGGAACAAATTTGACAGGGAATGATGTTACCGCATTGGCTGAAAAACCGCATAATTTATTAAATCTTGCATCGAGTCAATATCTTGATGGGTGGATCTCTTTGGGAAACAATGACCATGATGCCTATCCAACATTGTTGAATGAAATAGAAGGCGCATATCATGGTTATATGGTGAATATGAGTGCTGCAAGTATTGTAGCAGATGCTCCTTAACGCAAGCCCTTCGGTCGAGGCCAAATTCCTGGCTTCAAAGTTTGAACAAGATCCTGATCATAGTTAATGCGAACGCCGCAAACAGCATGGGCGAGCGCGTCGGCGAGCTGCTCGCTATCGAGCTTTTTCTTGTCCCTTGAATGGATGAAATCGAAGCGATAAGTCCGCTCGATCCAGTCGAGAATGTGTCCGAATTCATGATACAAAATTGCTCGAATCCGGTCGGTCTTCTGTTTGCCAAGATCCCAACAGAGATACATCATCGTCGGATCGCCGACTTGGACGCCGGCAAAGTTACGAGGGCTTGTTTTGAAAGAACAGTCGACAAACACTAAAATGTCAGGAATTTCAAATGGTATGGCCTCTTCGACTTCGCCATGGATCTGCTCGAGCAAGTCGCAAATTTTCTTGAGCGGCGGTGGTTTGTTGTAAAGAATCACATTAGAAGCATACCACAGATTGGAGTTGCTGTGTGCTCACGCTGTGGCTTCGGCAGCCGTGGTTTCTGGTTGCGCGGGAGGGGGCACGGAATCTTTGTTGACGGCGGCGGCCTCGGCGGCGGCCACGGCGGCGGCCTCGGCCTCGACGACGGCTTTCGGCTTGCGGCCACGGCGGCGCTTCACCGGCGCGTTCGGATCTATTGGAGCTGCTGTGGCGGCGGGACGGCCCCGGCGAGTTCCTTTCGGTTTCTTGGGTGGCTCCGACATCAGCCATCGCAACGAGTTGGCAATGGCCTTGGCATTTTCCATGCTTTCGGAATCATTCAGTTCATGGACTTTGCCGCCGGTCGCTTCCTTGAGCAACTTCAGGTCGACGGCGGTACTTTCGCATACGAAAGAGACGCTCTGCTCATACAACATTTCAATTCTCTTCTGAATATCCATTTGACGGGGCTCCTTCTTCATTGTTTTTTTCTTTACCATTCTCAATTTGTTGCGCATTCCAGTTCAGCTTTAGCGAGCGACCAGGCGATCTTCCGACCTGATTTATGGCTCGATAATATCTGAACGTTGTGTTGGTACTTGTGTGCCCCATTGATATCTGAACATCCTGAATTGGGACACCAGCTAACAGAGCAAGGGTAGCGTAAGTGTGTCTCAAGCTGTGCGGATGGATGTTTTTTTTGATTTTAGCATCCTTTGCACGAGTCGTTATGATGTTATAAATTCCGTTAGGAGTCAACCTTTTGTCGAAGATTTTTTCTAAACCGGCTTTCGATTTAAAAATCCTCTTGAAGAGAGGCCCTTCATTGATATTTGCCTTGGAGATCCATTTTTCGATCGCAGCCCAAACTTGGGGAATGATCTCAATTACGTATCTCTTGTTTCCTTTGACACGAACATTGTAGGTCGGCGTCTCGTTGACGAAGGCGATTTTGTCGATATCGAGTGAGCAGACTTCCTCTCGACGTAACCCATTGTATATCATAATGGCCAAAATCGCTGTATCACGACGACCTTTATGAGAATCGTCATGATGGCAGATACTGATCAAACGAGAAGCCTCTTCATTACTCAAGCCTTCGGTATTGCTTACAGGAGAACACTTCATGCGAGCCACCAAAGTGGAAGAGCAAGGGTTGTCTTTTATCAGCTCAAGCCGTTGCATACGCTGATACAGCATATTGATCGCGGCGAGCCGCAGATTGATGGTGCTCGCGGCGAGCCCGCGATGCCTAAGATACTCGCGATATTGAGCGATGAAGCGAAAGTTAACCTTCTTCAAGTACGGGGTTGCCCGGTACATCAGCTCGGTGGAGTCTTCCGGAATTTCCTGGCGGGCACGCGCCAGAATATATTTTGCAAAGAATGTTAATGAGGTGCGATAGACGCGGCGACTGTTTTCGCTCAAGACGTGCGTTAGGGCATCATCCCAGATTTCTTCCTCGCGAAAATCGTCGACGGGGTCAAAGACCAGATTATCTCTAGTTGCAGGGGCGATGATCTGGGTTGATTTTGGACGTCTTTCGATATCGCTCATTCAGACTCAGCGGAGTTTGATTCGCCTTGCTTTTCGTCGGGGTTGAGCGCAAGTTGCTCCTTTACCTCAACAAGGCGTTCATGACAAGAAGAAAGAGTTTCTTCGAGTAACGTAATTTCTGTGTTTTCAAGATTCAGATTTTTGATGATTTTTAGACAGTCATCGATATTGTCATCGATAGTTTTGAAGACGTCGTCGAGCAAAAACCCTTTTAATTTTTCAAGGAGGTTCACTTGCTCGTTCAAGACAGTTGCGCGAAATTGCCAGCGGCGGCGGTCTTCGTCAGATTGCTTGATCTGATCCATCCAATCACGGAAAATGGTGATATCAAAGTTGGACGCCGAATCAACAAATTCAGCAAGTTCCAGTGTTCTTTGATTGGTTTCGGTTACAAGCATAGAAAGTTTGTCAACAAGACCTTCAAGCTCCGAGCGTGAAAGTCTCGAAATTTTCAAAGTCATTTCCAGCCCCTATCTTTGCAGATTTCTTCATAAGCGGCATTGAGTCGTGCCATCTCTGCAGGGTTGCCGCCAATATCGGCGTGGTGCTCACGAATCAAAGCCTTGAAAACGGTTTTGATAACGGTATCAGATGCCGTATCCTGAACCCCTAAGATCTCATAGGGATCTTCGTCAGTAAAGCGATCATCTTCATCTTCATATTCCTCATATTCTTCGTATCCATAGAAGCTGAAAGTCTTGCCTTCTCGCTGTTTTCTTTGTTTTTGTTTTTTCTTGTTTCGTTGGTGCCCTTGCTTTTTGCGACTCTTCTTCATTTCTTCTTCTTCCTGCTGCTCGGCGATGGTTTCGCACATTGTCAAGGCACGACTGCTGTAACGGCGTTCATAATCCGGAAAATACTCCAACAAAAGGTGCTGTGCATTGCCGATCCAATCGATATGAACGCGCCAGCATTTTTCCGACCGATCCCAAGCTCGAAAGTTTTTAGGGATCGCAGTCATCAGCTCTTTTTTGTACTTTTCGTTATAGGGAGTCCATATCTTGAAGTTCCGTCTGTTTTGGCTGAGATCGATGATGATTTCCGTTTGCATCGTATCGTCAAATCCTATGCTTTCCATTTCTGAAAAAGAGATGTCGTCATGGGGTACATCCCACCCTCCCTTTTTGGAAGCTAGGATGCGCTCTTGTTCGATGTCTTTCTGCTCGTTCACATATTGTGAAAACTTTTGCATGAAGTCTGCGATATTCAATGCAAGTTTGACGTACTTAAATGCTTCCATGGCCCGCGAAGTTGTTGACTTTTATTGCCATAATATGTTAGTGCAGAAATACTGTCAATGTTCTACAAATAAAATTTCGGAGGCTGATGTGAGCGAAGAACAAAAGGCCGGTATCGCCCGTGTATGTTTGGGCAAGGCACAAATTGAGGCAATGCCAGAGTATTCGGCGCACTATTGCTTGACGGTTGAGGTTACTCCCGAGCTGGATGGCAAGGAGTTGGACAACGATGCTATCGCGTTGCACATGTACAATATCAATAAGGCGGTGAAGCTGGCCCTTTCCATAGATGACTTGGAGAAACATAACGTGGGCGAAAGTGGCCCATTCATCATTGCCGGAAAAGCAATTCTTTATATTGTGCAATTACGCAATGAAATCGATGCAGAGCTGTCGGATGAGAAGAAAGACCAGCAAGCCAAGTTCTTCCAGCATAAGATCAATGGGGGAATGGCCACGGTCAACACGCAGCTTAGAGCTTTCTATGCTCGCGTGGTCAATCAAAACCAATACATCATGCGAATACAGAAGAAGGCCGCTGAGACCGTCCTTGACGGCGATCCCCCGGAAGGTGGTGAATCTTCCAAGCGACGCGGAAGGAAACCCAAAGTAACGGTTCAATCAATCCAGTTTGAAGACCGCTCTGAAAAGACCGAGAAATCAGAAGAGACGACGCCTCCCGAAGTCAAGCAATTAGAAGCAGAAGATTTTCAAAGAGAAAGTTTGTAATGGTCATGTTACACGAATACAAATGCCATAATTGCAAGAAGTTTTTTGAGGAGATAATGCAAACAGGGAAAAATCCTCGCTGCCCACATTGTGGTTCGGAAAGGACCGAAAGAGTTACATTCTCCCTGCCTAAGTATGGACGCCATTCGTCATGGCGTGTATCGTAGCATTACAAAAACCCCTACAGGAGAGCCAATGCAAGAAGAAGTTGTGGCAGAAAAGCGCCTCGAGCTATATGAAGCAGTGTACAATTTGATGTCATTGGTAAGCGGCGCTCAAGATCCGAAATGGTCGGTCAAGCAGATTCAATACGGCCTTCAAAATGTCTTTCCAGAGCGTTCGGCAGAAGAACTTGAAGAGGCTTTACAGAAGCTCATCGATATGGAGATTGTCGAAAAGGTAGGTAAGGAAGAAAAACCCTACTACGTTATCGCCGTGCGCGATAGCGACAAGATCAATCTTCGGCGGGTGCGCGATCAGTTGAATGATATCGAGAATGAGCGTCAAGGCGTTGTCGTTCCTGCAAATAAAGGCAATGGCAAGATTCCAAATGTGTATGAGGCAGAGCAAAAGCTGCAGGGCAACCTTAAGGATATGAAAGAGCGCGTGGAAGCTAGACTCAAAGAGATGGAGAAGGAAGCTGCGAAGGATGCCCCAAAAAGAGTGACGTTGGATAATGAAAAGAAGACTCTTTCTCATGTGACCTGGTGGCAAGCTACCAAAACGGTAGTGCAATCCATTGTTAAGCAACGTTGGGTAGCAGCGAAGTACTTAATGAAAAATGGCTATCCGATAACTGCCCTTCTCTATGATATTTCAGTCTTGTACCCTGATGAATTATACCTTGCCATCAAAATGGAAAAGTATCCAATGAATGAAAAGGTGCTAGAGGAGTTCTGTGCTCTGCATTACCATCGGAGTAAACATCATTTTCAATATTGGCTAACGGTCAGACCTGGCAAAAGGATTGTGCCCCGAGAAGTGCCGCTTAAATATGTCGTTGAAATGGTAGCTTGTCTTATTGCCACTGTGGAAGTCGCCGCCAAAAACAGGTATTCTTTGCAAGAATGGTATCGTATGTGTGGTACGGAGATGATTTTGCATGATAAGACCAGAAGACTTCTCGAAGCCCTTATCTCCGAGCACGAAGAAGCATCGGCATAGCCAGCATTTTTCTCTTGCCCTGAACATTGTCCCCCTGTAAAACTCAAAAAACGGGAAACTTCAAATTGCAATAGGAAAGAAAATGTTAAAAGAAATCAAGCCAGAGTCGATTGTGCACTACTCCGACAAGCGATTGTACATTTTAGAAGACGGGAAATTCTTTATTCCAGATGCAACCGAGGGGACTGAGAAAGAGATCTCTCAGGAGATCAAGGACATAGACAAAAAACTCGCTTCATTGTTCGATGAAAAGCATTCGTTGCACAAGCAGCTTACCATCATCATCGAGCAGATTGAGAAGACGGAGTTAAAAAAACAGCTACTTCAAAATATCAAGGAGACTTTGCTGGTACAGGATAACGAGAAAGTGAGATGAGCAATGAATGATTCCCCCTATCGCGGGCACGGCGATCCAAGCTATATCGATAAACTCAGGAAAAAGATTGCTGATCTTGAAAAGCAGAATGACGATTTTCGCAAAAAGCTGCAAAAGAGGACGTGGGCAAAAGCATTTTTGCAAAAATGGGGGAAGTTGGTAGCTTGCATGGTTATGTCAGGTGTCTTGGGGTGGGGACTGGTGCGTTTAATTTTGTTCAATTTGCAGGGTTGCGCCGAATTGAACCCGGGATATTGCAACAAAATTGTTAAAGAAAACAACCTTGAGTGCTTGCCAGATACTGTAACTGGTTTTAGGGAGCACTGTCTGTGCACTCTTAAAAATGGCATGAGTATTAAATGGGCACCCCCTCCTGATCTCGTGCGAAGATATCGGAAAGAAAATACAAAAAACGACTAGCCTCGGCACCAATTCTTAAAAATACCACAAAAAAAACCGACCAACGTGAATTACCTTTTTTCTTGCCAAGCAGCAAAAAGGAGGATAGAACTGCAAATCAGCCGTTAGCAATTGCAAAAAAATCACAGGGGCGACCAATGGCGTTACTATTTAATGTGCTTGATGATGAAGAACGTCTTTTTACAGTAAAACTGACAGGTGGAGGCAAAGAAAAGATGTCGCTGCCGCAGATTCTTAGCGAGTTATCATCATTATCATCAAAGGATTCGATTGAAGATTTTCCATACCTACGGCCATATCAATATCATTCTTTTTATTCATTTTTAGTGCAATTAAGCGCAATGGCATTAGCGCAAATGCATTATGAAGATGCTATCCCGAAAAAAATCAGAACCGATGATTGGCGGCAGATGCTGTTGCGCCTTTCTGATGACGACGATTTGCCGTGGCATTTGCTGGTAGACGACGTGGAACAGCCCGCATTTTTTCAGCCCCCATTTTTAAAAGAGGATAGCAAAAACCGTTTTAACCGTTTTAAAGGTTTCAAGCAGGTGTCAACGCCCGATGAGCTTGACATTATCGTCAATGCCAAGAACCATGACGTAAAAAGGCATCTATATGCCTGTGCCGATCCTGAGCATTGGATATATGCCTTGATCAGCATGCAGACGATGAGTGGATATAGTGGTGCTCGTAATTACGGCATCGCTCGAATGAATTCCGGTTATGGAAACCGCCCCTGTGTTTGTCGTATTCCAGGATTCGATTATGGAGAGAGATTTCGGAGAGACGTTCGGGTTTTGTTGACGTATAGGCAGAAAATTATAAAAAGTTATAACTATAAAAAGAATGGGGGCCATCGCTTGTTGTGGCTTCTTCCATGGGGGGGGAATAAGAGCGAAGTCTTGGACCTTCAGCAGCTTGATCCCTATTTTATAGAGATCTGTCGACGTGTTCGTCTTATTCAGAATTATGAGGCGTCGCAAAACTATGGCAATCTTATTGCCATGCGAATAGGCACGACAGCTCGCCGTATAAATGCAGACATATACAAAGGAAATATAGGAGATCCTTGGACTCCTTTGCGTGTCGTTGAAGATAAATCTGATAAGCCGAAGAAAAAGAAACCCGAAGTTAAAGGGATTACCGTTTCATATCCTGGGTTCGATTACAGGATGATCCATTCGCTCATTTTTGAGCAAGGATATCGGGGGTCACTCTTGCAACGGCCCCATATCCTGGATGGGCCGACGCCTATCTATTATTTTTCGACCTTGGTGCGCGGGCAAGGCGAAACAGATGGCTTTTATGAAAGATATCTTCCTGTTCCGGTATATGGAGAGAAAGAATGGGCCTCAATTGGAAAGATTTCAGCCGAACGCCTTGAAGAGACAGTGGTTGTCAAAAAAGAGATCCTCCGCTACTCATTACTCATTTTTTATCAAAATCTTTCGCGAAAACCACGCCCGGATTATGACGACGAGCGCGTTATCAAGGTTTTGGAAGAATACGACCGTCGAATTGACTCGATTTTCTTTATGAATCTTTGGGCAGATGCAGGCATCGACGAAGGTGATGCCTACGATAGATGGATAAAGGAATTATATAATATTGCAAAATCGATCTTGGTTCATGCCTTTGAGGCAGCAGCGATCTCTTCAGCGCGCAAATTTCGATGTCGATGGAAATCGATTTCATATTTTCAGTTTAAGTTCGGAGAGCTTTACCCTGAGATCTTTGATGAAGAATCGAAGAAGGGGATAGATAAAACATTCTACTCGGTAGACAGAGAAAAATATTCGATCCTGCAGAAAAAGGTTCAACAGATTTCTATGAGCTTTCACTCTGGAATTACAAGCGCAGAGATTGCAGCGCTAAAAAGAATAACTCTCACCGGGCATGCTAAAAGCACGGTGTTCGCTAGGATCGAAAAAATTTACCTTCAGGATGACGGTCTAAAGAATGGTATAACTGAGGAAGAAAGAAGAAAGAGGTGGGCTTGTGTTCTTTCAGGGATGGCCAACATCGGAGACTACAATACAGGTAGGTCTAACTTGGGTTATGCTCTTGGTGACGCTGGTTTGTACGAGCATCGCTTTGTGCAATTTCTTGAGGCGAAAGGTGATGATCTATTACAGATCTCAAGAATCATTTCGCAGTATCTTGCTAAAAAAGGACGATACGTCTCATGGGCCGACATAGCCTACATGATTTTTAACGAAGATGACGATGAATTTCGGATGGCTCTTGCAGATAAGTATTTCTATATGTACAACAAGGTGCACAAGAAAAAATCAAAACAATCAGCCGAGTAAATACGAGAAAGGTCAGTAAAATGCAAAAAAAGTTTATCCAGCTTCATGCGCTTACTTCGTTCTCTGCTGCATTGCTCAATAGAGATGATGCAGGACTTGCAAAGCGTCTGCCCTATGGAGGGACATTGCGCACGAGAGTCTCTTCACAATGCTTGAAGCGTCACTGGAGGACACATAAGGGTGATTACTCATTAAAGGAAATCGAGGTGCCCTCCTCGGTGCGATCCAGGTTGACCTTTGAGGAGCTCATCGTTAAGCCACTTGTTGAAGTTGGCCATGAGGTGGAATTAATCCGCGAGATCACAAAGATCGTTATGAATATCTTGCTGGGAGAAAGCGCGAAAGCCTCTAAATCAGACGAGGACGAGATCCTTAAGACCGATCAAATTACGATCTTAGGGAAGCAAGAGATCGAATTCCTGAAAAAGCAGATCGAAATCATTTATGAGTATCGCCCTGAGCCGACAAAAATTGTCGAGACGGTGAAGAAGCATTTTGGTGCTGCCGGGATTGAAAATTTGAAGGCTTTGAAGTGTGGTGCCGGACTCGACGCCGCCTTGTTCGGAAGGATGGTGACTTCCGATAACCTTGCTCGCGTCGATGCCGCCATCCATGTCGCTCATGCCTTCACCGTGCATGCCGAGACTTCAGAAATGGATTACTTTGCGGCCATCGACGATCTCCAGAGTGAAGGAGACAAGAAACTTGGATCGGGACATATCAACTCTGCCGAGCTAACAACCGGAATATATTATCTTTATGCGCTCGTCGACGTTCCTTTGTTGATCGCCAACATCGAAGGATGCGCCCCAAAAGATTTCTTGACCGCAGATCAAACGATTGCGGAAAAAGTGGTGGAGAACCTCGTCCATCTTATGGCCAAGGTAAGCCCTGGCGCTAAGTTGGGCTCCACCGCACCCTATTCCTTCGCCCATTTCTTCATGGTGGAAAAAGGAGATGAGCAACCCCGTAAGCTCGACGGTGCATACTTCGAGGGCATCAAGAATAACGAAATGATGCTCCGCAATTCCTTGAGCCGGATGGCTGAATATATCGGCAGGCTTGACAAGATGTATGGAACCTCCGTCGAGCGAAGTTACTCCGCGATCGAGCCGACCGAAGAGCTGGTTACCGTTTTGGGATCGCCTGTTGCGTTCGACGACTTGGCAGTATGGGCCGCTTACAAATAGGAGCTTGCTATGCAAGTCATATTGCTACAGCTCGACGCACCGCTGATGTCGTTCGGCGGGGTGGCCTTCGATAAGCACAAGGTAACGAACCGCTTTCCGACGCTGTCGATGGTCACCGGCCTTATCGCCAACGCAATGGGCCTGGGTTACGATGAGATGGAAAAGCACCAGTTAATCCAAGACAATTTGGAAATGGCTGCGCGCTGCGACCGCCCCGGGGTCTTGATCATCGATTACCAGACGGCGGACCTCGGTCAGGAGTTCATGCTTGACAAGACAGCTTGGACAACCCGGGGATATCGAGAGAGACGTCTCGGTACCAGGATGACCAACCAGGGCATCCACATCATGTACCAGCATTATTGGGCCGATGCCATTTATACAATCGGTTTTGCCGTCGACAAAGATGCAATGAAAGAGTTGCATTGGACCTCGAGCAAGCTGGCAGAGGCATTCATTCGGCCAAGCCGCCCTTTGTTCATTGGAAGAAAATGCTGTATTCCGGCGCGGGCGCTTTTTCGCGACAAGGTTACCGCTGGCAATCCTCTTGATGCGTTGAAGCTGTATGAGCGATTACCACAGAGCACAACGAATGTGGCATATCGCATGCCCATCGAATTCGAGTCGACAGTTAAGAACCCGAAGAAATTCTTGAAGAAGTATAACGGGCAGATCAAAGTTTTGTCCGATCTTCGAGATTGGGAGACAGGCGTCCATTGTGGCCGCCGGTTCGTATGGACGGGGTTTTTGAAGCCCCCCATTGCGCAATCTGGAATCGAAGAATGTGTTTGACGACGAAGATGATTCGCTGCCGCCTGGACAAGGAGCTATTACTGAACCTTGGCCGGCGGCGGCGAATTCCTATCAGTGGGGAAGTCGATTATGGCTACCTGACTCATGTAGTCACGTGCGAAGCCTTCGGCGAGTATGCTCCCAAGCCCTTCGCCGTGACTCATGAGGAAGGTACTCATCTGACCGTCTTGGGCTATGTCGACAAGAGCACCGAGGATCTTATCGACTATGCAGTGACCTTTTCGGACCCGGCGGTTTACAACATAATCGACTGGGAACACTTCGATACAAAACCCATGCCCATCGAATGGAGGCAGGGAGCGCGCTATGACTTCGAGTTGACCTCGCTGCCGGTCTTTCGGTTGTGGTCTGACTATGAAAAGAAGATGGTCGAGAAGGATGTATTCCTTTTCGAGCTGGACCGGCAGAAGAAAAACGGGTTTGGTGAATACATCTACCGCCAAGACATCTATCGGGAATGGATCAGAATGCAGCTTCGCCAGATGGGCGGCGCAAGCATCTGTAATTGCCTCGTCGATGGATGGAATATCGAGCGTTTCGTTCGGTCAACACACTGGAAGGAATATCCAGATCGTCCCTCTTATCGGTATATCAACAGAGTCAGAGCGAAGTTTTGTGGTGGCCTGGTGGTCACGGATGGCGAAGAGTTTTCCAAGCTCTTACGTTATGGAATTGGTTTTCATCGAACGTTTGGGTTCGGCATGATCCGGCTTTGTCCAGCGGGTACTTTTACCCAGAACTAGACTCGCAAGCTCCATAGGAGAGGAAAATGGCGACGTGCAAAAATCTCTGTGTTTGTAAACATTGCGGTACAACATATTGGGCCTATGAGCAGAACAAGATGAAGGAAGATCTTGTCAAGTATGAGCAAGATGCCAGGGATGCGGCGGGCGAATGCCGCGTGGAGATTCCAGAGCCCGGGACCGATGCCGCAAAGCTGCTCAAAGCGAATATTATGTTTCGCAGAAAAATGGCCGAGCTGGAGACCGAGAACTTGAAACTGCTTGCAGAGATCGATGAGTGGAAATATGCCTCGGGCCTGGAGAAGGGGGGAGATCCAGAAGGAGTGACGCCCAAGGATCTCGAAGATTCTATTGATGAATACAAAAAAGAAATCGAGGAATGGAAATTATCCAGCGGCCTGTTCGGCTCAGAAGATATTGAAAAAATAACGCCCAAGATTGCTGAAGAGTATTGGCAGAATATCGCTCGCATTGCAGATCAGCGCGACGCAGCAGTAAATGACTTGCTCACGATCAGGAATGAACACGAGCATTTGAAGAAAAAGCAGTTTGTAAACTTCCTTTTTATCTGTGATATAGTAGAAAGCGAACTCAATAATGAATCGCACCATTACGATGCTGAGAAGGCGCGAGAACTCATGGCTAATGCCGCAGGTATTGCCATGCTAAAAAGACGTTTGCAGGGAGTAGCAGATGAAAACAAGCAGGCCCAAGAAAAGGACCAAGAAATTTCGCAACCGCAACAAGGAACGCAAACTGAGGAAGGAGAGGGAGAAGCGCTTCAAGGAGAACTTCAATGGCGCGTCAATAGAAGATTTTGAGGGGGCACCCCTTGGCCGGATTCCGGAGGACGATGAATTTGAAGAGGGGATGAGAATCTTAGGGGATTTTTGTATGGTGGCGCAAAAACAAGCCATCGAAGATCAAAAAGGTAGGTAGATGTATCGCGCTTTCAAATTCCGGCTGTACCCCAACCAAGCTGAGCAAGTTGGCCTAGCCAAACAGTTTGGACACAGTCGTTTCGTGTACAATAGAATTCTAAATATCCGCAAGAATCACTTCAAGGAAACTGGGAAAAATCTCTCTTTTAATAAAACGATTAAACTTCTTCCAGATATGAAGCGGGAGCTACCTTGGCTCAAAGAATGTGACTCCCAAGTCCTCCAGCAAAAAATAGGGGATTTGGACAGAGCCTATACTAATTTTTTTAAGGGACGGGCACGATATCCTAACTTTAAAAAGAAATCTGGGAACCAGACAATCCGCTATCCTCAGCGGTTCAAAATAAAAGGAAGCAGAATCTACTTGCCAAAGGTTGGTTGGGTTAAGCTCAACCAACATCGTATCATGGAAGGCATGCCGAAGTCGGTAACCGTCTCGAAAACCAAGAGCGGTAAATACTTTGTCTCCATCCTGTGCGATGTTGACATTGATCTGCCTCCACCCAACGGACTTGATCCTGTCGGGATAGATCTTGGACTGTCTTCATTTTCTATTCTGTCTACTGGCGAGAAAATTGCCGTTCCGAAGTTCTTTCGTAAAATGGAACGGCGGCTTGCTCGCGTTCAGCATCGTTTGTCGAAGAAAAAAAAAGGGAGCTATAACCGAGAAAAAGCACGGCGACGAGTTGCCTTGATTCACGAGCGTATTGCAAACCAACGAGCAGACTTCTGTCACAAGTTGAGCCATCGTCTCGTAAATAAGTACGGACTCATCGCATTGGAAAATTTGAATGTTCAGGGCATGGTTAAGAACCATTGCCTGTCGAAGTCGATTAGCGATGCAAGTTGGAGTACTTTTGTTCGGATGTGCGAATACAAAGCCCCCTGGTATGGAAGCTCCATCCGAAAGGTGGGAAGTTTTTTCCCTTCGAGCAAGCGTTGTTCTTGCTGTGGACGAATCAATAGCGACTTAAAGCTACACGATCGGATTTGGACATGTCCTTGCGGCGTGACTCATGATCGGGATATCAACGCCGCCATCAATATTTTAATCGAATGTACCGTGGGAGCCACGGAATCTAAAGCCTGTGGAGATGCTGTAAGTCTTCTCATGTTTCGTAATAAGAAGCTCGCATCAAGGAATCAGG
>Ga0180433_10006258_pt1 | contig 15668 bp, 11 predicted proteins | sample SS_ome_8_FD_132980 | JGI IMG/M metagenome (GOLD analysis project Ga0180433, IMG submission 132980) | Hypersaline lake sediment archaeal communities from the Salton Sea, California, USA - SS_1_D_1 metaG | ecosystem: Environmental > Aquatic > Non-marine Saline and Alkaline > Hypersaline >... | reverse complement strand
GATGACTTGCTTGAGATTCAGCGGAGCTTGCCTAAGATCCTCACTTCTGCTCTCGACGATGAGGAGAAGGAGTTCCTCATATCCGTCAAGCGAGGCAAGCCGGACTGGGACCGCTTGGAAATCGAGCATTTGGCGCAGTTGCCCGCCATCCAGTGGAAACTCATCAATCTCCGCAAGATGGATCCAGCAAAGCACAAGGTCGCACTCGATGCCCTGATCAGCGCTCTGGCGACTTGAGGCTGCTGGCCAAACGATATTCCGGCTCGTGGCAATTGTTCAGGTCTGTCCTTGACTCACATTCGGATTTTTCTAAATTTCTGCGGTATTTTTTTCACCAACACCCTGGTCTGGTAGAATTTCAGGCCTCTTCCAGCCGTTTCCATTGTCCGGTAAAATCTCCAACTCTTGAAAACTTGCTGATGAAAAAATCATATGGGCAGGCAAAAAAGGCTTGCATATTTTCCTGAAATTGCATATTTTCTTGATTAGGAAAATGAAAGAAAACAGGAAAATATCAACAGAAAAAGAAATGCTCGATCAACTCCGAGAAGGAACGATTGTATTGCCTCCTCTATTTTTCCGCTTTCTGGGAGCTGAGTTGGTTGATGGAGGAGAACGCCGTTTTGATGCCATCATTGAAGCTTCTTGGCAAAGAAAAACAGCGAAGTTCGTCGTTGAATGCAAAGCGCTATCGACCCCCAAGGCATTTCAAGGCGGGCTCAACATGTTGAAAACGGCAACGTTTCCAAAGGGCACCTTCCCCATGCTCTTTGTGCCTTTCCTCAGTGAAAAGCAATTGCAGGAACTGGAACAGGAAGGAATCAGCGGTATAGATCTTTGCGGAAATGGAGTGGTGTCAGTGCCTGGGAAATTTTCGGTGTTCCGCAGTGGCGGAAAGAACCGATTTCCGGCTTCGGCTCCGATCAAAAACATATATCGAAAAAACAGTTCCATGGTGGGCCGAGCCTTTCTCGCCTGTGCAGGCTACGATACGGTTCAAGAGATCCTTGCGGAGGTCAACCAGCGCAATATCCTTGTGAATCATTGGGACAAGAAGCCCATGAGCCTTTCGACGGTATCAAAGGCGCTGAAAACCCTCGAAGAGGATCTGGTTGTCACCCGGAAACCCACCATTCGTCTGTTGCAGCCCGATAAGCTATTGGGAAAATTGAACGAAAATTATGAGTCCCCAACGATAAGGCAACGCGTCCGTCTCAAGCTACAGGAAGAAAGCGGAAAAATCTTGGAACTGCTGTCGCGGCAATCGCAGGAGTTGGGTTTTCCGTTTGTGGTTTCAGGAACATCATCCGTTACACGATATGCCGTAATGCAGCGTGGTGAGATGTTGTCTGTATACTGCCCGCGAGCGGATTCGCTGCTTCAAGGTTTGCCTGATAGTCAGTCGGTGCGCTTTCCGAATCTTGAGATTGTGGAAACAGAGGATGAAACGGTCTATTTCGATGCCCGGCAGGAAGGTGATTTTTGGTGGGCCTCTCCTGTGCAGGTGTATCTGGAGCTTATGACTGGAGACAAACGAGACCAGGAAACCGCTGAACAGGTGAAATCACTTATTTTAGAAGACATTGAGGCCGAGCAGCAGTGATTGCGATCACAGGCTTACAAACAGCCTTGCTCGACCTTCTTTATGAAGTGCGAAGCACGGATATCAAGGTCATCGTATGTGGCGGCTATGGCATCTATCTCAAAACTACTCACGTGCGCCAAATTGAAGCGAGAACGCTTCTAAAGGAATGGCCTGAGCCGCGCTCCATGAGTGATGTTCTCGAGACCTATTCCGGCATTTTTTCGATATCACGGTTCGAAAGGCAACTAAAAAGCAGTGGCCTGCCCGGCAGCAAACGCACGATCGCAAACTATTTCCAATATCTTGAAGAGGCGTTTTTCATCATTGCAAACAAAAAGTTTTCCTACTCGGCCCGTCGCCGAATCATGAACCCGAAAAAAGTCTACCTGTCGGATTCCGGATTCGCCGCCCGAGGTCGTTCTTTTACTGAAAATCGGGGCAGAATCCTCGAACATGTTGTCGCCACCGAACTATTCCGCCGTGAGGCAGAACAGTTTTATTTTAAAAATAGGCACGAGTGTGACTTTATCGTCAAGCAGGGCTTGCGGCCGACACGTGCCATACAGGTCTGCTGGGAGCTAAACGAGCAGCGGAACAGGAAGCGCGAGGTCGCCGGACTTGCGGAGGCCTGCCGCGCGCTGGATCTGCATTCCGGACTGATCCTGACCTACGCCCAGGAAGAACAGCCTACGACGGAGGGATTGAAGATATCCATTCTGCCTGTTTGGAAATGGCTTCTCCTGGCCGACCGGCCGGAACTTTTTCATATGGAGGACATAGTGCACTTCTGACCGTTTTTCAGTTCTTCGTTACACCACCGTATGGGTGGCAACCCCTGAGGACAAAAAGGGAGATTGGAAATGAAATTGCCAGAGAAGGGGGAGGTGGTCTCGCTTGCCGAGATTAAGGATATCTGTGAATCGTATCATCTCGGCGAGCTTTGGAAGAAAATAGAGAAAGACCCTCCCCAACAGCCGTTCAAAAGTGACGGTTGCTCCATGTGGTATGATTCCTGGAAAGGCAAAAGCCTTTACCTTGCTTGTTTTCTACACGATTTGAAATACTGGGCAGGGCATCCTGGAGAGGAGTTAGAAAGGCTTATCGCCGATGCCGAGCTGATGATCGACGTGGCACGTTTGGCCGGATCTACGGCATTGGCAGAGACCATGTTTCACGGGGTTCGGGTAGGTGGTCACGAAATATTCAAGAGGTCATTCTCGTGGGGGTTTGGCCGCAAGGCCTGACCGACCTCAAACAGGAGGGAAGCGTCATGGAGAAGAAACGGGTTTACATCAGCGACGTTCATCTCAACGCGGGAAAAGGTCTAACGGTCCCAAAAGGCAAATATCCTTACGAATGGATTGGTCCGGCAGGGGTTAAACTTTTTTCTGAGTTCGTATCATTCATCAACGACCCCTCTACGGTAAAGGAGGTGGTCATCCTTGGCGACCTCCTGGACGATTGGGTGTACCCTGTCAATATGGTTCCACCCACCTTGCAGCAGATTATCAACGCTCCAATCAACAAACAAGTGGTGAGAGCACTGAAGAAGCTGTCTTCGAACAAGGAAATATCTGTGATCTATTTGCCGGGTAATCACGACATGGGGGTTACGCAAGGGTTGGTGAAAGATAACTTTCCTGACATGGTATTCGGAGGCACTGCCTTGTACAATAGCGTTTACAGGACAAGTCGACTGCGGGCAGAGCACGGCAGTGCTCACGCCATATTCAACGCCCCAGATACACTAAACAGTCCGGGGACTCGCCTGCCCCTCGGATACTTCATTAGTCGCGTTACAGCCACAAAGCAGAACGAAACCGGCGATGCAGACCGGCATTACTGGACATACGCTGATGATCTGCTGGAGACGCTTGGGCCGCAGAAGCTTGCCGCATCCGTGTTCGAAGCGGTCCTTGAGCAGGCAGGGCTCGACGAAGACGTGGTCATCCGGATGCCTTCAAGGAGAGGTAAGAAGGACGGTCTTCAAGCTAACAAGGTGAAAGAGAAATACGCTCATCTTTATGATCAATGGCAGGAGGCTTACGGCCCAGGTATCGCCTACAAGGCCCTGTTCGCAGAGATAGGTTTTCTTGGGAGAATTGCCGACAAGCTTTGTAAGAAGAGCGACACCAATGTCGTCATTTTCGGTCATAGCCATGACTGGGAGCTGGATAAGGACTCTTGGTTCGTGGGTGACCGGATCTATGCCAATTGCGGGACTTGGTGCGAAGACGATAGGCCTTGCACGTTCGTAGAAACGCAGAAGGATAGACAGAATGGAGAACATTGGGTTCGCGTGATGGCTTGGGAGGACGGGCAGGCCAAGGTACTGAAAGAGGACAAGGTCAAGCTTTGATTATGACGGAGGCCCATTGTGGATGAAGCTAAGGGCATGGATGCATCCTAAGGAGGTTCGCACATGAAGATGAGAAGCATTGATGGAATAGATTTGAAGGGGAAGCGGGTCCTGATTCGCGTTGATTTCAATGTGCCTTTGGACGAGGCGGGGAATATTCTTGACGATACTCGGATTCGAAGTGTTCTTCCCACTTTGGGCTACGCCCTGGATGAGGGGGCCAAGGTTATCGTTGCGTCCCACCTTGGACGCCCGAAGGGCCAGCGGGTTGAAAAGTACTCCATGACCCCCTGTCACAGGCGACTGAGTCGACTCCTTGCCAAGGACGTCGTTATGGCTCCTGACTGCGTGGGTCCGGAGGTTGAAGAAATCGTTCATAAAATGGCGCCAGGCGATGTTGTGTTATTGGAGAACCTCCGATTCCACAAGGGAGAAACAGCCAATGATGGCGACTTTGCCAGGGCCTTGGCCAAGCTGGCGGACGTTTATATTAACGACGGCTTTGCCGTTGCCCATCGGGTCAATGCATCGGTGGTCGGCATCACCCGTTTTGTCAAGGATTGCGGTGCGGGCTTCTTGATGAAAAAGGAGCTGCAGGCCTTCTCGCAGGTGCTGGAAAACCCGGGGCGACCGCTCATAGCCATCCTCGGCGGGGGCAAGGTCGCCGATAAGGTGGGCGCTGTATCCCATCTGGTCGACCTGGCCGAAAAGGTTATCCTCGGCGGGGCCATGGCCTTCACATTTTTGAGGGCCATGGGGATTGACATCGGGGCCTCTCAGGTGGAGGAGGGGTTGATTGGCGAGGCGGAACAGATCCTGCAAAAGGCCCAGGACAGGGGTGTGAAGCTCTATCTTCCTGTGGACTGTGTTCTGGCCCAGGAGAAGAGCCCCAAGGCACAAACCCTGCTACGGCCCATTCAAGAAATCCCGGACGGGTGGATGGCCCTGGACATCGGTCCGGCGTCAGTGACACTTTTCTCTGAGGTACTGGCGGATGCCCGGACCATCGTGTGGAACGGCCCCATGGGTGTCTATGAGATGGATCCCTTCAGTCGCGGCACCTTCGCTCTGGTGCGTGAAGTAGCGAGCAGTTACGCCTTCACGGTTTTGGGGGGCGGAGACCTGGACATGGCTGTGCACCGGATAGGAGAGGCAGACCGCATATCCTACATCTCTACGGGGGGTGGGGCATTCGTCGAGTACTTGGGAGGTAAGACCCTGCCAGCCATTCAGGCGTTGATGGCATGCAGTCATACGCCGTCGTGAGTCCTGCGAAGGTTCAGCGACAGTTGACCATTTCGCCGTAGTGCTTTCGAAGCTTTGGCTTTTCTATCTTTCCCGTTGGATTCCTGGGTACATCTCCAAAGATGATCCGTCGTGGTCTTCTGTATCTTGGCATGTCTTGGCAGAATTCACGCACCTGTTCTTCGGTCAGGCTTTTCCCCTCCTTGACTTTGATTACTGCGGCTGCAATCTCTCCCAGGCGCATACTGGGAAGTCCAATGACGGCAACATCTTGAATCTTCGGATGTGATTGCAGGAAGCTCTCGATTTCCACCGGATAAATGTTTTCTCCTCCGCTAATGATGACGTCCTTTTTCCGATCGATGAGCCAGATGAATCCGTCCTGGTCCACCCGCGCCATGTCCCCGGTGGCGAGCCATCCGTCTAACAGGACCTCGGCTGTGGCTTGAGGATTCCTGTAGTATTCCTTCATCACACCAGGGCCCTTGACCATCAGCTCGCCTGGTGCGCCTGGGGGCACAGATTGATAGTCCTGGTCGACGATCTTGTATTCCCAGTCGAATCCCGGAAGACCAATGGCGCCGGCCTTGTGAACATTTTCCATACCAAGGTGGATGCACCCCGGTCCTGTGGTTTCAGTGAGTCCGTAGTTCGTGTCGTAGTCATGATGAGGAAAGCATTTTTTCCATTCCCGCACCAGACTGGGGGGGACGGGTTGAGCGCCCATGTGCATCAGACGCCACTGGTCCACGTGGTAGTCTTCAAGCCTCACCTCTCCACTTTCGATGGCGAACAAGATATCAAGGGCCCACGGAACGAGGAGCCAGACGACCGTAATTTTTTCCTCCGAGACTGCTTCCAGGATCCATTCAGGAGTGACGCCTTTGAGAATGACGGCCTTGGCGCCTACCACGAGGTTGCCGAACCAGTGCATCTTTGCCCCGGTGTGGTAGAGAGGTGGGATGCAGAGAAAATTGTCAGAATGGGTTTGATGATGGTGATGGTTTTCCAGATAACAGGCAAACTCAAGGTTGCGGTGCGTCAACAGGGTCGGCTTGGGCGTGCCTGTCGTGCCAGAAGTAAAGTAGAGGCCAGCGGCATCGTAAAGGGTCATTTCTATGCTAAGATCGTCTTTGGGCGCTGAGAACACAACGTCGGTATATGCCTCGGCAAAGTGTGGCCGCCTTTCTTCAGCGCCAACAAAAATATAATGGCTGATGGTGCTATCTAATTTATCCTTAATGGCACCGATCCTTTCCACAAATTCCTCACCAAATATGAGGACCTTGGCCTCCGAGATCTTGGCGCACACCCTGATATCATCAGCGACAAAACGATAGTTTAGAGGAACGACCCATGCCCCTGTGCGGAGGATGCCGAAATAGATGGGGAGCCACTCAATGCAATTGGTCATGAGCTGAATGACCTTGTCACCCTTGACTACCCCTCGGGCAGCCAAGGCATTAGCGACCGCATTGGCTTGCTTGTGGCATTCCATCCACGTGATTTGAGTCCGTTTGTTCTTTCCCGGCTCCCTTTCAATGAGGGCGACCTCGTTTTCATACATGCGGGCATTACGGGCCAGAATCTCTGTTACAAGCATTCGTCAACCCCTTCCCACAGAAAAAGCAGACCCATTGCCACTCAGCATCATCTGGCGTTCCATGGACCCGGCTTCCCTGGTCTTAGAATGAAACTCTCGTCAGGTGTGAACCTTTCTCATGACAAAGGAGAGCATAAGACCGTCCTCGTCAACGTCTTATTGTCTAGGAGGCTGTGCCCTGTCTGCCATGCCATGGCATCTGGGGTCATCATGTTTTGATCCGATCACTAGTCTTCTAGGGTGGTTAGGTCCCCGGGTTCGAGCCCCAGCTCCTCCGCCTTGAGGACCCTTCGCAGGATCTTGCCACTGCGGGTCTTGGGAAGCTTGTCCCGGAAGGTAATGCCTCTAATAATAGCAAGGGGGCCCATTTTCTGCCGAACATGGGTTTTCAATTCGTTGACGAGGAGATCTTCGTCCTCATCTACTCCCTTTTTCAACGTCACAAATATCTTCGCCACCTCTCCGCGAATCTTGTCCGGCACCCCGATAGCAGCAGCTTCCGCCACCCATTTGTGGCTGACCAAGGTGCTTTCGATCTCGGCGGTGCCGATGCGATGTCCCGCAATATTGAGCACATCATCGGAGCGACCTTGCAGCCAGAAATAGCCGTCTTCGTCCCTGGTGGCCATGTCACCGGTGAAGTATACCCCGGGGATCTTGGACCAGTAGATCTCTTTGTACTTTTCGGGTTCTTTATAGAGTGTTCTGGCCATAGCGGGCCATGGCTCCTTGATGACCAGAAAGCCCCCTTTGTCGGATGGAACCGGTTCCCCCTTGGCATCCACAACATCGGCTTGGACCCCTGGGAAGGGTTTATAAGCAGAACCAGGCTTCAGGACACTGCAGGGCACCGGAGTGATCATGATCATCCCGGTTTCGGTTTGCCACCAGGTATCCATGATCGGACACCTCTGGTTTCCCACGTTTTCGTAATACCAGAGCCAGGCCTCGGGATTGATGGGCTCTCCCACCGATCCCATGAGACGCAGGGTAGACATATCATGTCTCTTGGGATGATGGGCACCAAAGCGCATGAGCATCCTGATGGCCGTGGGGGCTGTGTAAAGGATATTGACCCCGTATTTGGCTACGATTTTCCACATGCGATCTGGGGAGGGAAAAAGGGGATGTCCTTCGTAGATCACCGTGGTGGTCCCGGCAATGAGAGGGCCGTAGATGATATAGCTGTGCCCCGTGATCCAGCCTGGATCGGCCGTGCACCAGAAGATGTCCGTTCCCTTGATGTCAAATGTCCATCGGAATGTGCGGTCTATACCCACCTGATAACCGCCGTGGACATGGACGATGCCCTTGGGTCTGCCCGTCGTTCCGGAAGTGTAAAGGATAAACAGGGGGTCTTCCGCATCCATGGGTCGACTCTCAAAGTATGAGCTTTCTCCTTCCACGAGATCTTCGTACCACATGTAGCGGCCGTCGGTCATATCTGCCGGGACATTGGCCCATTTGACGACAACCACGTGCTCTACGGCAGGGCAGTCTACCATGGCTTCATCGACCATCTCTTTGAGCTTAATCACCTTTCCATTTCGGTGGAACCCGTCCACTGTAATAATGGCCTTGGCTTTGGCATCGTTGATACGATCCCGCAAGGCCATGGCGCTGAAACCGGCGTAGACCACACTGTGTATGGCCCCGATCTTGGCGCATGCCAGCATGGCTATGGCCGTATGGGGGATATTAGGCAGGTAGATGGTGACCCGGTCCCCCTTGGTGACGCCCAGGGCCGTCAGGGCGTTGGCAAACATATTGGTGTATCGATACAGGTCATAGTACGTCATGCGGGCCCGCACACCCTCTTCGCTCTCAAAGATGATAGCCACCTTGTTCTTGCGCTCCGTGGCGATGTGGCGGTCGAGGGCATTGTAAGCAATGTTTGTCTTGCCATTAACGAACCACTTGTAGAATGGCGCTTCGCTCCGGTCGAGCACCTTGTCCCATTTCTTGAACCAGTGCAATGCCTTGGCCGCTTCTTCCCAGAACCCTTCCAGATCGCGAGTCCCTCTATTTACAGCTTCCTCGTAGTGCGCGGGGTTGATGTTGGCGTCGACCACCAACTCGGGCAAAGGCCTGAAAAGGCGTTTCTCGTCCATCAAGGCCTCGGTGGTTTCTCTCTCTATCATGGTGTTTTGTTCTTCCATGTTTGAACCTCCTCAACGGTCTGGTCGTGACCAGCCCATCCGTTTCCCTCTCCATAACAAATGTTTCAACCTTGCCATCAGATTCCAACTCAATTTGATGTCCAGGACGGGCGAACCATCGATGGCATCAAGGCCCTTGACGTAAAGGTTGGTGTCTTCAACCCTGATGAGCCGCACATCTTGAATGCCGATTCTCGAAAGCCTATCAGGGGTCCTTGAGGCAAAAACGCCCACCTTTTTTCCGTCCAGCCCTCGGTGAAATATGGATCGAACTGTCTGGGACTGATGAAGGTAATAGACAATGGTGAGAAATCTCTCATCTTCTACCTTATACATGAAAGGCCTCTGTGAAGGCACGAGTTGTATGCGAGATGTTATGTCTTTGCCGGTGACACGGAAACCTGGGCCACGTCGTTTCAAGCGGTTTCTGACAATGCCGATAGGATAAATCTCAAAGGGTTCTGTATTTCCATACATACACTTGGCGCAGATGTGGCCATCATCCACAAAAAACAGCTTAGTTTTGTGCACCGGTTGCCGACACTGATTGCATTGCTGGATACCGTTAGCCATATGATTGGGAACCCAACATATTGGAGGATGTACAAAAGTGCATCCAATGATAGTCCTATGCGCGGTTTCCTGGGTAATATCAGGCCCTGAAGCTGCTTTTCGTACGTCGCAGGAGAAAACCCGCGGAGAACGCCGCTCAGAGACAAAAGGGCCATTTATGGATGGAAACTAGTGTCGTGTCCCAGAAATATCTTGCATTATTCGGACACGGTCCCCAAAATGGTCACGGAGCGATGCAAATGGCTTTGGATGACGGTCTCTGCATGATTTGCACTTCTTCAATTATTTCTGGGACACAACACTAGGTAATATTAGCCCATTGAACGCTCCAGGTGTGCCGAGTTTGGCACACGAGTATGTTTTTGTGGTGTTCCTTTATCCCAGGATCACTTCTTAATCGCTACACAAATCGCTTACCAAATGGGTGGGCAAGCCGATGACAAGCCGGTCCCTACTAATGGATCCATATTTGCGAGAGTCGGGGCAACCGAAAGACAACGATATTTGGCCCGTCATATGTGCTCTAGCCACGACATTTCCGCATATGGCCATCACACTCGAAGCCGCTATATTGAGGTCGGTGCCATGAACTTGTTGCCATAGGCGAACCAATCTCATGGCGGCCTCGGGCTGCGCATAAGATACCACGATGTCCGGAACGTTGTTGCGCCCCACAGTGACCGAGGCCCCACGTTCAAGGCGGGGTGTTTTCGTGACTAGCTTTTTTGCTGTGTCGAGTTTGCTGCCCAGGGTCTCAGCTATTTTGTGTGCTAGGGTGTCGTCCACATGATTCGTCCAGCCAAGACTCCTGAGGGCGCCGGGACAACTAATGAGGTTTCGCGTTAAGACCACCGGCTGCGTGTATGACTGCTTTATGGCTTCACACAGGCGCATGGGCCTTTTGGCCAAATTCTCATTCGGTCCATGGTCGTCGTGGAATGCGACCCCTGTCCAACGACCGCCGATTCTTTCTTCAAGCAGTTCTAGCTCGTGCATCTAGTAACCCCCTTCTGCCTCAATGAGGCCTGTCATGTCAGGTTCGTTCTAAGAGGTGTGTGGCGGCGGCAACCCACCGGCCAGGACATTCGCGCAACATTATGAGCATATACTCTTAACTAAGATAATGAGGCCGGCCGACATTGTCAAGTCTTCTTTTCGAGGGGTCAGGGCTATGGCGACATGGATAAAGGGAGGGGCATGATGGCCTTATTGAACAGCAAAAGCGAGCGTATCTGAAAATGGCAAGTTACCTTACGGTCGAAGACTCCCTGTCTCGACGAGTCGGGACAACAGGTATCTTCAAAAAATCCTGGATGCAGACACCCCTGTTGCGCCGTGTGGCCTAATCGGCATCGTTTAGGGGATTACCTGATCATTCGCCTGCTCCCAAATCTGGATGAGGTAATCCTTGTAATCTTCAAAGACCTGTGCCTGCTGCTCGACCACTGCTTCTGCCTGGATGGAGTCCATCTTCTTCGTCTGGTTGATGAAGGATGCCACCCGGCCCAGATAAAGAGGCGTGACTAAGTTGACCAGCTGGGTCCGGTTGTCTTTCCATCGATGGAATATGGCGGCAGTTTCATAGAGCACCATCACCCAGGTCTTATCCGGCATGATGAATTTTGTCTTTGCTTTATCTGCACATTTTTTGAGTTCTGCATAACACTCGGGGCAGTAAATGTCCTTATAAAAGCCCTTGAACTGGCGAAAGCCCGTCTTGTATTCCTTGACTAAGCGTTCCAGGTTCACCTCAATAGGATCCGGCTCTTTGATCTCCTGAAGACCGAACAGGGGCACGGTCCGGCTTCCCTTGACAGCCTTCCAGGCGCTCTCGTTTTGCTCCATAAGGACAAAAAGGGTGTGCACGACCTGTCGAAACATAGGCCCCAGAGATTCAGCAGGATCCTTGGCATCATGAATCTTCACCCCTAAGTTGGACTGGCAGATCTTAAAATTATTGGTAATGGCGTTAGTGGTCATCCAGATGTCAATGCCGTAGCGGGCGACGTCCGTCTCCCATACATCCTGCTCAATGTAGTATTCGGCGAGCTTACCCACAAAAGCAAAATCGCCTCCGATGGGCTGGCGGATACGAAGACCATAGAGGGCCCGTGTCAGGTTGTAGACGATATTGTTCGTAATGGTCCCATCGTATTTGTATCGGGAATAGAGAGGGGAAACATATTGGAAGTCCATTTCCAGGATGGGTTCCAGCAGGCATTTCACCCAGTCGCTGGTGATGGAACGCAGGTCAGAATCCACGACCATGCAGACCTTCACCTTTAGGCGTTTTGCCGCTTCAAAGATGGAACGAAAGGCAGAGCCTTTCCCGGCAGGGCCCCGGTAGATAGAGACGATCTTCTCCTGCCAGGGCTTGATCTGGAACTCCTTGGACACTTCTCGGGTGTCATCCGTAGAACCCCCGTCTGCCACGACGATGACTGACTGAAAATCCCTGTAATGTTTATGAAGACCGTGAGTAACCATTCGAATCACGTGTTCTATGGTACCTTGGTTATTGTAGCATGGGATTCCTACAAGGATGTCTGCCCCTTCTATCTCCTCAATCCTCTTGGCCGTGTAGGCCCTTAGTGCCGTATCATAGCCCATGGGTTTTTTTGCCTCCTCTATTTATTTTACCTCATGATGAGGGAACATGACAGCCTCGGGGTCTTGATCGCCTAGAATGTATAACCCACCGAAAAATGCAGCCTGCCTCGACTTTCCCCTTCCTCTGGATCAAGCTTCCTCCCGTAAAGAAATCCGATAGGCCCAATGGGCGTGATGTACCTCAGGCCCAGGCCTACGGAAGTGCGAAGTTGGTCTGAAACGTCGTCACCGAGGGTATCGGTGAGACGTCCCACGTCATAAAAGGCAGCCAGTTCAAGGTTAAGGCCTAGATCCAGTCTTGCCTCCAAACTCCCTGCCAGGGCAGTCCGACCTCCAAGGGGGTCACCGTTGGCATCAAAACGGAGCAGGTTCTCGTCAAAGCCCCTCACATCAGAGATACCACCCAGGAAAAAGAGCTGATCATCGGGGACCGCCTCTTCTTCGTTGAAAGGATCGATGTGCCCTGCCCGGCCAAGCCATGCGAAGGTCAACCGGCGAAGGGGCGTTACATAGTATCTGAGATCAAAGTGGTACTTGAGAAAATCATCTAACGCGTTTGAAAGACCCTTAGAAATATCAACGGACAATGAGGAAAAAATCCCCTTTTTAGGGCGGACAAAGGAATCCCTGGTGTCGTACCGGATCGAAGGGGTCGTGACGAGTAGGCTTCTTGGCTCGAATTGATCGTCATCATTGATGTCGAACCTGTCATCTCTTGAATCGGTTCTAAACTGATCTCTTCGTTCAAAACGGAAAGTCAGGCCCGTGGTGACATGTGAGAAGGCCTTCCGGCTGAATCCCAGTGACGAACCGTAGGTCGTTGTCCCGAAATCCTGATTGAATTCTTCCCTGCGCTCAGCAAAAAGGCCAAGGGTCGCCGAGGTCTTTGTGCCGAACAGTCTCGGTTCCAAGAGGCCCAGATCGCCCCTATAGCCGATCTCGCTCCATTGCCCTGCCAACCAGGCGTCCTTGTTCGTCCCAAACAGATTGTGGTCGCCAATCTTTGAAGAGACAAAAAGACCTGTATCGGTTTCGTATCCACTGCCGAATTCAAAAAAATACGGTTTTTTCTCCTCCATTTCAACGAAAAGATTCATTTCCTCCCTTTGTTCCCTGAGACCAATCGTCTTAAACCTAACCGTGTCAAAAAGGCCCAGGTTTCTGATGTTTTTTTGTCCCTTCAGCAATCGAACAAGAGAAAAGGGGGATCCTGACGCCATGTTGAGTTCCTTTTGAAGGATCTTTTCCTGGGTTCGAAAATTGCCCGTGTAGTAGACCTGCCCCATTTTAACGTATGGCCCTTCATCAACGCTGTAAACGACCTCCACCTTCGACCGGTCCTCTGTGGGCAAGGCCTCACCTGTGACCTTGACATGGGGGTATCCCTTTTCAGAAATCAGGGCAGACAATGCGTTCTCATCGCTTTGAACCATGTATCTTCGGAATGGTTGCCCCTCTTTGAGGGTGATGACACCATAGGCCTCTTCTCCTGAAGCAACGGTGATGCCTGTAATTTTAACTGACGACACGATCGATTGGATGACTTCCTCAATGTCAAGCTTAATGGAGACATGTTTCTTGTCCTGACTCCATGTCAGGTCCTGTGTCACTTTCGCCTCCAAATACCCGTGCTTGCGATAAAGCGATGTGATCGCGTACACGTCCTCATTGAGCCTTTCCGGCACAAACACCCCCTTGTTCAGGAATCCCGGCAATCGGGTCAGCATCTGTTTTTTCAACTTGGCGTCGTCAAATGCATGATTTCCTGCAATCTCAATGGCACGAACAACCGTACGGGGCCCCTCATCAATGACAAACCCGAGCCTTCGGACTTTTTGATCCTTATCGGTCTTTTCTTTTTCTTCAATCCGGACACGGGTTTCAAGATATCCTGCCATCCTGTAACGCTCTTTGACCTTTTTTACGCTCTTTTTCAATCCGAGATCTCTCTTGTTGCCCTCTTTATAGAGGACCAGATCTTGTTTCAAGGTGCGGTCCCAGAAGGCATCATTGCCGACGAATTCGATGTCATATCGACGGCCTTCATCAATCTTCACCAAAACGGAAACGCCATTTGTCCCAGATTCCTTTTCGATCTTGAAGTCGACCGTAGCCTCCGGATAGCCCTTTTGCCACAAGTATTCGGTGAGGTGGGTGATGTCTTTTTTGAGGTTCTCGTCTCTAAAACGCCCTGCACTGCCCGGGAGCAGTGAAGTACGCCAGGTTCTCATCTTCAGTTTGAGCCTTGTGTCGAAAAATGCTCGATTCCCGATGATCTCCAGTCGCCCCAGCTTATAGTAATCGCCTTTTTCAATGTGCACGTGAATCATGAAGTGACCATCTTCTGGATCTTCTCGGGCCGTGACCTCCACCTTAGGCGAAATAAACCCTTCCCGCCGGAAAACCTCTGCAATCAAAGCCACCTGTTTGGGGAGTTCGTCTTGAATAAACACGTCACCGGTATAGATTGTCATTGCCTTAAGGATGTCCTGCTCAAAAAGAGGATACTTTCCATCTATCTTGATGTCCTTGACCAGTCGAAATGGCGTGAGTTGAAACTGAAGCGAGATGCCCTTCTGATCCTCTTGGGAATCCACATGAATTTCCTCGAACTTCTTGCTGACCTTTAATGCCTCGATAGACTCTTTGAGCCGCGTCTCGGAAAATGGCTCCCCTTCTCGAAGAAATATCAGGCTTTGTGCCATGGCGAACCACTCGGTTTCACGACCTGCCACATCTCGCAGGTCCACGACAATGCTGGAAACAATGGGTGCCGCCACCAGTTCGGCCTCTGGGCCTTGGTCTCCTGACGCTGCATGGCCAAGAAGAAGGGCTCCTATAAAAGCAGATAGAAGACGCGGAAAGAGTGAGCTTGTCTGAAAGAGCTTTATCTGCAACACGGGGGGCTTTTCCTAACGAAACTCAAGCTTGAACTTCAATACTCCGCCAAAGATGCCTGTGTCATCCTGAAATCCACTCAACAAGAGATTCTCAAGAAATTTGTACTCTGCAATGGCACGCTGGGTCAACTCGCCGTCTTTGGATTCCACTGCGTATTTTATAGTAGTTCTCTTGGAAAGCTCCTTGCCGACTGTGACTTTCACCCGGTCGGTGGCCTCTCCGGCACCCTCTCCTTGAGTGTCTACCTCTAAGATATCAAGCCCCGTGGTCTTTTTGACATCCTCTCCAAAAGTTGATGAGATCAGTCCGGCAACCATTTGGGAGGTTGACTGAGCGGTTCCCCCCTCGCCTGCAATCAACTCGCCTGTTGTTCTGCCAGCGACCAGAAGCGATAAGATGTCTCCCTCTTCCTCTGGGGGGTTAGAGGTCAGTTTAAGCGTAAGCTCATCCGGCGTGCCAGAAATGGCGAGCAGAATCGACCAGTGTCTCACCGCCACTTCGCTTTCTATGTCAAGGGTGGGCTCAGTTTTATAAGGGTTCAAGAAGTCGACCACGCCTTTCTTGACGACAAAGGTTCGCCTCAAATAGCTGATGCTGCCTGATTCAACACTGGCACGCCCCTTGAGAATCGGG
>Ga0180433_10006257_pt1 | contig 15668 bp, 14 predicted proteins | sample SS_ome_8_FD_132980 | JGI IMG/M metagenome (GOLD analysis project Ga0180433, IMG submission 132980) | Hypersaline lake sediment archaeal communities from the Salton Sea, California, USA - SS_1_D_1 metaG | ecosystem: Environmental > Aquatic > Non-marine Saline and Alkaline > Hypersaline >... | reverse complement strand
TTCCTTATTTTCAATTAGTTGCTGAGGTCCGATCCCAAAACGGATATAATAGAAGCCAGATACGAGTCAAAGGAGAGCAAACATGGACTGGAAAAATATTTTGGAAGATGGATTCAATCGCATACCAGCCTTTGTCGAGCATGTCTTGTCCGGACTGAGCCGTGAGGACATCACCTGGCAGCCGAAGCCGGACAGCAACAGCATCGGCTGGCTGGTGTGGCATCTGACACGACAGCAGGACGCCCAGGTGGCCGCATTGATGGGTGAAGACCAGCTTTGGACAAGAGACGGCTGGCACCAAAAATTCGACCGCCCGGCAGACCCAGAGGATATCGGTTTCGGAGACACACCCGAGGACGTGGCGGCTTTCAAACCTCCCGAAACCGAAGTCATGATGGACTATTTGAAGGCCGCGGGGCAGCGCACCATCGGTTATTTTCGGGGATTGTCGGCAAAGGACCTGGACAGGGAACTGGACGAACCGCAGTACCAGCCCCTGCCAAAAGTCGGTGTGCGGCTTATCAGCATTCTGGACGACTGCATTATCCACGCCGGTCAGGCCGCCTATATACGCGGCCTGCGCCAGGGCAAGGGCTGGCAGAAATATTGAGCAGCCGATCACCTTGTGTGAATAGAGCTTCCTCCCAAAAAACCTGATGGTCTGAATGCTGTTCCAGGATGACTGTCTTTCCTGTAAAGAATCTATCTGTTAAAATACATCTGCAACATATTATAATTTCTAGGGATAGATACAACACGGGGGAATCATGAGCAAATCTCTGACAAGGTCACACTTTTTAACAATAGGACTAATAATCGTTCTGATCTTCCTTTTTGTTCGGTCGATGGGCACATTCCAGGGAGCCAGTGAGCAGTGCCCGCTCATAAGAGTCAGCGTTTACGACCTGGAAGTAAAAGTTCCTCTTCCCGCCCGAGGAGGCACGCTGTCCACCCAGGAGTGGTGGGGACTCTACCTGGTATCCAAAGGAGTCCGCGAAGGACTGCTCGCCAAGGATTCGGACGAAGATACCATTGACTTTGCCGACTTGCAGTTGGCCGGGCATATGACAATCGAAGATCCAAAGGACTATCCTGATGGGCCTCCTTCTAATCTGGCTCCACCGGGTCCCATATTGGATTCGGATTATATCATCACGGGATCCGTGTTTCAGACAAATCCCATCCAGGTCAACGTCAGCCTGCAGGCGGCTGTTACCAAAGAAAACGTAGGCAATGTGATTGTATCCGTCGATCTCAAAGATCCATATAGCTCCGGAATTCAAGCGGCAGAAAGCATTTATCCTGTTATGGGAAAAATTCGAGCTTTTCAAAATAAAAAGCGGCATGAGATCCCTCAACATGCCGTTGACCCAGTCATAAATGTCCTCCCCCAAAAACGAAGCATCGAGACACAAGAATCCACAAAGGTCTCTATCAAGGTGGAAGACTGCGATGGAAAACTTTATAGAGGCCGTTCTATAAATCTATCCTCAACCCTCGGCCAGTTCGAACCTCAAGTGGTGACGACCGATGAAAACGGAGAAGCCGAAGCCACATTCACTGCAGGAAAAACACCAGGATACGCAGAAGTGAAAGCAGAATATGAGTGGAAACGCCCCTGTGGCCACGGCTCCTTCCAGGCTTCTGAAGGAACGGTCGTAGCCATCGAGCAGCGTCCCGTTGATGTCTGGACCGTAACGGCAACTGTTACTGAGAATGTCACACGCAGGGCCAAAAAGATGCACAAATTGGGCGAGGTCACTATTCCAACCGACCATCCCCTCATCAAGTCCGGAACGCATAAAATCAGGAGACAGAATATGCTGCGTTCGACTCAGCGGACTAGAGCTACTCTTCAGATGGTCATCAAAGTTGATACGAGCAATGGCGATTTCGTTTGTTCCGGAGAAGAGCCGCTTGCCCTTATGGTCTCCGGAAATGCGAGCAAGAGAGACAAGGAAGAGAGGATCGAATACATCAACAAGTATATCTCAGAATTCAGCACAAAGCGGCAGGACAACTACAATGGTGTATTCGATGAAGGATCCTTTGAATTTCATTACACTCCTGATTACCAGTATGTATCTGTTTTCGCTGGAAGCAGAGGACAGGTCCAGACCAAGCACGAAAGGTTCGAAGATGGACGCTGGAGGAGCGATCCTTATTCCCTCGAGCACACATTGGGAATTGGGGCGGGATGGTCAACCGGTGATGAAGGTGGTTCTATCACCCGCACAAAATCAGGCTATTCTTTCACTTATAGACACACCGAAACAGAAAGGAAAGAAACGTCAGACTTCGGGACGATCACCACCATCACTACCATTACCATGAACGGAGTAATAAAAGCTTTTTCTAAATAAAAAATAGATAAAAAATATAAATAGGGTCGGGCCTCAACAATTCTTTTTTTATCAGCAACTTAAATCCTTTATCCCATGTAAAATGCTATCTTAGAGGCAATTTTGGGGGTCCGAATAAGCCTCTAAGCACTGCACTTCTTAAGATATCAAAATTAGAAGCTATTTTCGGGCCCAAAAATCCGCTCTAAGCCTGATAATTCCTTGAAATATTGATTTATCTTATTGTAATAAAAGAAGTTAGCTAGGCCCGACCCCAAATATCATTTAACTAGATTAGCCAATTGAATGCGATTTTTAACGCCCGTTTTTTGGAATATTTTATAATTGTGATCCTTTACGGTTTCGACAGAAATAAACAGCTGATCTGCAATTTCTTTGTTGGTCTTCCCCTGGCAGATCAATTCAATCACTTCCATTTCCCGCGCAGTGATTTTGTATTTACTCATGAAATCAACGGGATCACCAGTTGTCCGGCTCAAGTCAAAACTGCCATACTCGGCAATCAAAGACGCATACTTGACACCCCAGCAGACAATCAATATGTTGAATGACACCAGGGCGAAATACATCACAGATCTTTGAAGAACCTGGGACACTTCACCTAATATCGGACCGATTACCAGCTTAAGGCTGGCCATCACCAGGGGAAAAACAATGATCACGCTGAGACTTTTGATCGCATTTTTAAACGCTTCATGGGGAATATACACGGCACGATAGTTCAAGTAAACGGCTGCGGCGATCACGGTCATGAAGATCAGAAAATCGGTCAAAACCATGAATTGGTCAACCACATGGCGGCTGCCAAGCCATGGGAGCTCCACCCACCCGGCAATCCAAATGATGGATAAGATTATCACGCTGCCGCGGATGAGCGAACGCAATTTCCTTAAGATGGGCAATCCCAGAATATGACGGATCAGGGAGAGCAGCGCGACGAGCAGGCCAAACCTGAGCATAAAGATGAGTGAAAGCATCAGAAACTCAAACCAATATATTTTGTTCGGAACTGTTGGCCCTGGGAAATAGGGTTTGAGGTAATAAAAAATCAACGTGGAAAACCATATGCCGTTGAGGAGCACAACGCCTGTGAATAATAAGGACAGGCGTTTGGTTTTGTTCTTGCGAGTGAGCACTCCCAACACGGAAACAGCCGCAAGGCTCGATATAAGTGTGATCGACACGCCAAGTGTGTATTCCTGATACATGACATAAAATTATCATGTTCAAACATCCGGAGCAACCCAATTCCGGATTTTCAAAATCACATCCATATAAGCCCCACTTAAGTTGGGTTCCTCAAAGAACCCACTTAAGTCGGATGACTTCCAACCACTGAAGGCGTATTTTGTTTAATGCGAATCGCCAGAGCTTTTTCCGTCCGGGCAGAAGACGGAAGTCATATGAATAAACTAAAAAAAATTTAGAAAGGAGATACTGATGAGACATCTGGTTTTGATTTATGTGCTGATCCTGTTGCTTTTGAACCCCTCCCCTTCCGTTGCTCGACAAACTTCCAACGACGAAGTGCTCCCTGAAGAATTCAGCACCAGAGCCATCGCGCATATTGTCAACTTAGCCGGATTGGGACACAGGCAGGTAAGCACAAAGAATGACCGGCATGCAGTCCAGTACATCAAAGATCAGTTCGAAGATATGGACATCGCTGTCGAGATCCAGCCTTTTGCGTTTGAATCCTTTGAATACACGACATTAGACTTACAGGTCAGGAATAGCCATTTTGATGTACAAGGCCTCGGATTAAATCCCTACAAAAATCGTTTCAGAGACAGACGAGAATATGAAGGCACGGCCTTCTTGATAGACCTTAATGATCCGGTGATACGTTGCACTCAAGAGCAGATCGAAGGAAAAACCGTAATCTCGAACAATTGGAATGGCCACTTCAGATTGCTTCCGTTTCAACCGGAGCTTGTCATTTATGTCGATTCATCGACCTTCGCAGAACTGGAATCACAACATGAAATTCCGTACACATTACGCATTCAAGGCAAATACAAAATGTATGAATCTGCGAATATCATCGGCATTGTCGGCAACACCAATCCTTCCTCCAAAGAGATATTGATAACAGCCCATTTTGACACCTACCGAAAAAACAATCCCGGTGCCAGCGACAATGCCTCTGGTGTGGCGGTGATGCTGGAATTGGCACGTTACTTCAAAAAGAACGAGAGCAAGCTGAATTGTGTTGTGAAATTCGTTGGTTTTGGCGCTGAAGAGGTGGGTGTTGTTGGCTCTCGAAATTATCTTCATAGAAACGTCGAGTCACTCCGGCACTGCGGACTTTTGTTCAATATAGACGATGTCGGAGGTAATGGTCCAATCCTGGTCGAAAAGGCCGGCGGTGTGACCGGGACGCCGGAAACTAAATGTGAATCCCAAATACCTGAATACATCCAAGCTTGTTCATGGGAGGGCGTAAACAGCCGGTGGCGGATGCTAGCCGATGACGATCTCATGAAAATCATAACCGCATCGAATCACCCCCCGTGGCTTGTCGATGTTGTTAATCAATCTGTGGCAGAGCTCGGATATTCCATCAGAGCTACAGGAACCCAGGGATCCGATCAAATCGCATTTGCTCAGGCTGGAATTGTCACATCTGGTGTTGGAATTATAAGCCAACATAGCCACACTTCAAAGGACGTTCCCGAAAATATCAATACACAAAGCTTGAGAATCGCAGCCGAAATAGCAGCTAGTGTTGTTCTAAACACGGCAAACAGATTCAAGGCTAGAAACCAATGAAAACCATGTTCTTTTTCAAACATTTTCCTATTGCGACAGTCTTGTGTGCCACAATTTTTTGTGTGGTTCCCGTCTCAATCAAATCAACACAGGCCAATCCTCCTGAAGATGTTCTGACTCTTTCGGAAGTTGAATCCCACCTGCGCTTTATCGCCTCGGACGAGCTCATGGGAAGAAAGCCGGGCACATACGGCGCCGATATCGCAGCCCGCTACATCGCCGAACAGTTCCGGGCAGCAGGGCTGCAAACTGTCCAGGGCGCATCTGATTACTTCCAGGAAGCCCATCTTATTATGGAAAACAATCCCAAAGGAGAGGCAAACACTGGCATCGTGAAGCCAGTCATCTCGAAAAACGTTATCGGATATGTCGAAGGCAAAGATCCCGGGATGGCGAATGAGCTTGTTTTACTCTGTGCCCATTACGATCACCTCGGCACGGGACGATTCAAAGGTTCTACCGATACGGATACTATTTTCAACGGCGCCCGCGATAACGGCATGGGAACCGTTGCCCTGATTTGTGCAGCCAAAGCCCTCGCCCTCGATTCCACCTCCCGTTCGGTCGTGTTTATCGCCTTCACAGGGGAAGAGGCGGGATGTCTGGGCAGCACATATTTCGTCGAGAATCCCCTCATTCCCCTGGAGAAAATAGTCTTTGTTCTAAACAATGACGGAGGCGGATTCAACGCCACGCATCTTATCAGGATCGCCGGGCTGGATAGAATTTCACCCAACGAGATATTTTCACACGCTGTGAATAAATACGGACTAACCGTTTTTCCCTATCCGGTCGAGTACCAATATCTTTATCAAGAGTCCGACAACATGCCTTTTGCGCGCAAAGGAATTCCGGCTGTGACTGTGAGTCCCGGCTTCGATAAAGTGGATGATGAAATCAGAAAATATGTTCACACGGTGAACGATGAAGCCGATGATTCATTCAACTACTCATATCTGTTGAAATTCACAAAAGCCTACATATCCATTGCCCGGGCAATAGGGAATTCGCCCTGCTGCTGCAGATGGAAATGACTTGAGCTAGATATCGATAGCCGGAGGGTATTCTTTGAAGGTTACGAAGTCTTCAGCTCCATGTTCGGTCCGGAATCAGCGGGAATCATTATTGAGGAAGCGGGAAGCTTATTGAAAAAGGTGGCTAAATAACTTTATTCCTTACAAAGTTCATTTGTTTACAGTACTCATCTTTCGTTACCTGATCAGTGCAAAATGAGAATTTGTGCCATCGCATTCGTCTGATAAAAGTGAAAAGCGAATTTAAGATATAAGAATATCTTCTTGATATCACACAAGTAATTGTGTAAAATTATGTGTGATAATTGAGGAGGTGATCATTTTGGCGACTAATCTTCAATTGGATGATCGTCTGATAGAGCGAGCCGTGAAACTCGGAAATCACAAAACCAAGAGAGCGGCCGTGAATCAGGCCTTGAAAGAATACGTAGAACACTTAGAGCAACAAAAGATTTTAGCGCTCTTCGGACAAGTGGATTATGATCCTGACTATGATTACAAGAGGCAACGGACAAAGGCATGAAAGTTCTTGTGGATACCAGTGTTTGGTCCCTTGCCCTCAGGCGACGAGATAATATCCAAATTCCGTGTGTGAAGGAACTCCGCAGCCTCATCCAGGACCATCGTGTTCAGATGATAGGGCCGATACGGCAGGAGGTCCTGTCCGGCATCCGCAGTGAATCCCAATTCAATCAGCTTACAAGACATCTTGACAGTTTTTCCGATCTCCCCATCCTCACTAAGGACTATATTGAGGCAGCGAGATACTTCAACCTCTGTCGTTCCAGAGGGATACAGGGATCGAACACCGATTTTCTCATTTGTGCAGTGAGTGCCAGGAATGAATTACCCCTCTACACAACAGACAAGGACTTCGAGCAGTTTGCGGAACTCATTCCGATTCACCTTCATAAGCCTTAGCCGAGTTGTATCCAGTCAATCATCCTTATCTCAAGGGCTCGTCTAAGCCCAATCCTTTCCCCGGATCCCAGATCACATTCGGATTCTAAGGTAAAATCATAAAAATGGTGATTGTGCGTTACTTTTCCGCACACTTGGCATCAGATCTTAACAAACTCTTTACAAACTCTTCACAACTTCCTGACAACTCCGTGAACTAAACAGCGTAATTTATGAATTGGAAAGACACGAAGCAAGAGGCAGGAAATGAACAAGATCCAGCTTTCCGAATCCATTACAAAAGGATCACCCTCTAATCAAAATCATATGCAAAGCCGGGGCGAAGAACGCCTGAAACGCTGCCAGCGCTGCATCCTGCCGGACAACTATCCCGGTATTGCCTTTGATGCAAATGGAATTTGTTCTTTCTGCACGGCATATGAAAAGCCGAATTTGAAGACTAAAACAGAAGAATTGGAACAACTGGTGAAAGCGACGAAGAGGGATAACCATCATTACCATGCCATAGTACCTCTGAGCGGTGGAAAAGACAGTGCTTATGTTTTGTATGTCATGCGGCGTCTATACGGCCTCAGGGTATTAGCCGTCAACTTCGACAATGGATTCCGCAGCCCAACGGCTGAAGCCAACCTCAAAATACTCACAGATCAATTGGAAGTAGATTCCGTATCGATAAAACCAAACTGGAATTTGATGCGTGATCTCTATGCAGCGTTCGTCAGAATCACCGGTGAATTTTGCACCGTCTGTAATTCCATGGGATATCTCACGATTATGTCCTTTCTCATGAAACAATTCGCTGCAGCCAAGCATAAGCCGCTTGTCGTCGGCGGATGGTCCAAGCATATCGAGGCCACCCCCGGCATGTATTCTTTTGATCTCAGCTATTTCTACGATATCATCTCTCAGGCAGGGCTTTCTGAAGTCCTGCGCCACTCGGAAATGGTGGATGAGATGTGTCTCGATGTACTGATGAGCACGCCTGATCCGCGGCAGGCCAGGATGGGTGAAAATTTTCCGCTCATCTATATCATGCTGCCCGAATATGTGCCCTGGAACCCGCATCATATCGCACAAACATTGAAAAAAGATTTGGGATGGATCAGCCCGCCCGAGTCGGACGATGAAACACATTTTGACTGTGTTATATATCCTGTCGCCAAATATTTCGAGCGCCGAAAATACGGATTCAGCCAGAACACCGTTACGTACAGCGCCCTTGTGAGGGAAGGACGAATAAGCCGAACCGAGGCTCTAAAAAATATCTTGAAGGAAAAGAAAGGAATCCCTGCGGAATTTCCCCAATTTCTCAACAGACTTGGACTCAAAAGAACCGATGTGAACTGGAAAGGCCGATGGCATCCCCAAAGGCAATAAGGAACAAGAAAATGTTTTCTTTCTCAAAGAAAGAATTCAAATGCAATCTGCCACACGATTATTCTCTGCACTGTCTGCGCTTCCCCGGCCTTTGGCTCTCCGATACGGACTTAGCAGATCTTAGAACAAATATCGAGCGAGTCACGCTGTCAGAATTGAAAAGCTTGCCTGAATATGGTGTTTATTTACCATCCCGAGATCCCTACACAAACCGCATAATAACCTTAGTGCACAACAAGAATGAGGCCAAACCGGCCGGATTTGCGGCCATGGTTTACTGCCGTGTTAAGGTGAAAAACAAGATACATCCGATTCTTCATTTGGGATTGATTGTCAAATCCAGAAGCAAGTTAAGACGAAACCTCCTTTTTCTCATCTACTACTATCCGCTCATTTACTTTTTTGTGCTCAGAGGATTTCGTTCATGCTGGATTACTTCTGTCTCGATGGAGCCGAGTATTATCGGTGCCGTCGCTGATAATTTTGGCGATGTCTATCCTCACTATTTGGGGACAACTCAACCGACAGAGATCAAGCGCAAAATCGCAAGATCATTTGTCTCCGCTCAGGGCCACGAATTTGGTTTAGGGCCGTATGCTTTCCTGGATGAGAACAAATTCGTCATAAAAGGCAGCTGTCAGGGACCGAGCGAGGCGATCCGTGCAAGCTTTTCTCATTCAGCCAAATACAAAGATCCGCGGTGCAACACTTACTGCCAAAGCACGCTTGATTATGAACGCGGCGATGAGCTCTTACAGATTGGCCATTTGAGCCTGAATTCCGCGCTCTCGGGAATCGTGTGCAAAGTAAAGTCCGATTGGAACCGGAAACATCCCAAATGATTGACTCAAAACCTCGAATCAACATCCGCCCCTTCGCTGATGGAGATAATCGCAAACTCATAAAACTGGCCAGATCGATAGGTGTCCCTGCCCGGATTAAACTGGGCGTGGATCGTTCGCCGGAATTCTGCGCTTTCAACCGATTGCTGAGTGACAGATGGGACATTCTGGTAGCGGAGGAGAACCACACTATCGTCGGGTTCATGGACATGAGTCATATCCGGATGCGCTTGGATAAAATCATTGTTCCCGTCACTTATGTGAGCTTAACAGGCGTTCAAGAAGAGAGACGCGGAACTTCGGTTTTTTTCCGTCTTTTAGATGCAGCAGAAAAATTATCACGAGCATCAGGATCCATAATGGCCTCCGCTTTGATAAACATCAAGAACGCCCGCATAGATACCATCCTAAAAAAGAGATTCAGGGGCTATCAGCATGGTGAAAGGATAGTGATATCCTGTATCCTTCTGGGACCCGTTACCGCGTGGATAAGAATTTTTCTTATGGTGGGGCAACAGAACAAGATATCCCGGATATCACCCGCCTCTTGAGAAAGAGCTACAATCAATATACGATGTCTCCGGTTTTGAACGAGGCCCGGCTCACCAGCTATCCTGGTTTCGGGCCAAAAGACATCCTGGTGGCGCGGAATGACAGGGGGAAGATCGTGGCAGGCCTGGGACTATGGGATCAAAGTTCTTTCAAAAAAGTCAGAGTCATCGATTACAAATGGCCGGAGACTCTCCTTAAAAAGGCATTGAATCTGTCAGGATTTATTACCGGATTTAGCCGCTTCCCCGATGCCGGTGATAATTTGAATCTTCTCCACAGTTTCTACAATATTGCTGAAAGAGGATATGAAAAAGCATTTTCCGGATTGCTGCGTTTTGCCTGCAATAAGTTCGCTGGCCGTAATTACAATTTCATTCTCCTGGCACACCCGGAAAGCAGTCCTCTCACTATGTCTTGCCGTAAACTATGGCGATTCACCAATGTGAATGTGCCGGTCCTCATCCCCTTGAACAGAGAAGGCCTGGAAGTGATAGAAAATAAAAAGATTAAACAGATTTACGTCGAATATGCGTTAGCGTGATATTGTTGACCTCCCCATCCTCACTGAGGACAATGTGGATGCGGCACGCGATTATCCGCATGCCGACTGCCCATGCAGGCGACTATTCATAGCGTAAGGACTCGATGGGATTAGTCAGAGCGGCTTTAACGGCGTGGAAGCCGACAGTGAACCAGGCAATGAGAAGTGCCGCCCCGGCGGCGAGAATGAAAAGGCCAAGATGGCTGTTGAGGTCGATGCGGTAGGCAAAGCCTTGAAGCCAATGGCGCATGACCAAGTAAGCCAGAGGCCAGGCCACAAAATTGGCCAGGAGCACCAGTATCATGAATTCCCTGGACAGAAGAATAACGAGAGAGGTCTCCGATGCGCCCAGCACCTTCCGGATTCCAATCTCTTTGGTTCTCTGCTCTGCGGCAAAGGATGCCAGTCCGAAAAGTCCCAAACAGGCAATGAATATGGCCAGCCCGCTGAAATATCCGAAGAGCCTCTGAAGTCTTTTCTCTGACCGATATAACCTCTCAAAAACCGAATCGAGAAAAAAGTACTCCAGAGGAGATCCAGGGGCCATCTTCGCCCATGACTCTTCGATGAATTCGAGAGTGCCGGAAATATTCTGAGGCTGTACTTTTATGGACACATAGCGGTTGGCCGTCGGCGATAGAAAAAAGTTCATGGGCTTGATGGGATTTCTCAAAGAAGAGAAATGAAAGTCCTTGACAACACCCACAACCGTGAAATAGCGCCTTTCCTCCCCGAAGACCTGGATCACTCTCTTTCCTATGGGGTCATCCCAGCCGAACCGTCTAACCGCCTCTTCGTTGATGATGATCGACTTGGCAGAATCTTTCTCATCGCCAATCACGAGATCGGCAGGAAATTCTTCGGAAAAATTCCGGCCGGCGACGAGTTCTATTTCATAAGTGTCCAGGAAATCATAGCCGATCCTGTTGTGAACGAGCCCCGTCTGCTCATCCCCGACAGCTCCCTCCCAGGTCACGTTGTTGTACATACCGATGGAGCTCGGCAATTGGAGGGAGAACGCCACACCCGAGATGTTGGGGTTGCGCAGGAGTTCATTTTTTAGGGGTTCGAGATTTCTTTCGCGGTCGCTGTTGCGGATGACCACAATCTGGTCCTTTTTGAACCCCAGCGGTCGGTTATGCATGTAGTGGAGCTGCCTGCTGAGGATCGCCGTGCACACGATCAGGATGATGGATATGGCAAATTGGGCAACGACCAGGATTTTGCGGAAGCCTCCTCCCCTGCCGCTGGCCTTGGGTGCCCCTTTCAGGACATGCGCGGGTTGAAACGCAGAGAGAAACAGGGCTGGATAGCTTCCGGAAAGGAGGCCGACCAGACAGACAATCCCCAGTAATCCGAAAATGATCCCGGTTCGGCCCAGGTCTTCAGCCCGGACAGATTGGCCGGTGAGATTGTTCAAAGTCGGCACAAACTGGATGACCAGGACCAGGGCCAGAATAAGGCTCAGGACAGAAAAAACAGAGCTCTCCCCGATGAATTGCCGAATCAGTTGTCCACGGGCTGCCCCCACCACTTTCCTCAGGCCGACTTCCCTGGCTCTCTTCCCTGAGCGGGCAGTAGCCAGGTTCATGAAGTTGATGCACGCCGTGAGAATGATGAGAATGCCGATCGCCATAAAGATATAAATTGTTCGAATATCGCCGGAATCCGCCAGTTCGGAATAGAGGTGCATCCGGCTGAACTGATCCAGCTTGAGAATCCGGTCATCATCCGCTTTGATATATTTCTTGAAGGAAGCCTGGATTTTTTCTTCTAGCGAGGGGATTGACACATTCTCAGGGACGAGGATGTAAGACTCCAGGATTTGGGAGACCCAGTTGGTCATATAATCCTCGCCGGCAATGTCCTCCAGGGTTCTGAACGAGACAAGTATGTCAGGATTGATATTGGTGTTCTCAGGATGATTCCTCATCACCCCTTTGACAAGAATGGAAAGATTGCCGTTCACCACGAGGGTTTTGCCGATCGGGTTCTCCCGGCCGAAATGCTTAACAGCCGTATCTTCAGTGAGAACCGCGGAATATTTATCTTTGAGGGCCTGGTCTTTATCTCCGGCAATCAGTGGAAAATTGAACAGGTTAAGAATGCCAGCGTCAACGAAAACCAGTCCGGACTCATGAAACCCTTTCTCCCCGTATTGAACCTGACTGGTGCCAACCGCTTGTATGCGGGCGAAATCCTGGATCTCCGGAATTTCAGCATGCAGAGTCTCTGCCAGAGGAACAGGAGAGGCATGAACTCTATTCACGCCCGATGGGAGGTGTTGTTCAAGGGTGATTCTGTAGATGCGGTGGGCATTCTCATGGTGTTTTTCATAGCTGAATTCATAGTTTATGAACAGAAGGATTAGGATAAAACAGGTCATTCCCACAGAAAGGCCGGCAATGTTGATGAGAGAATAGACTTTTTGCTTCTGGAGATGACGCAGGGTGGTTTTGAGGTAGTTTTTGAGCATGCTCAAACTCCGATTCGAGAAATTAAAGCCATCATTTTTTTAGTGCACAAAATATGCCAATGTGTCCTCTCCAATTTGTGCAACAAATTGCAGTTCAAGGTGTTCACTCTTGAACAACCGATATCCATATTCGAACAGTTCCTGAGTAGACGGCAGGATTGTCACCGTGGCCAAAGTCACTCTGGGAAAAATTGATGGTCCTACAGAACCGATTCCAGACAGGTTTTGGATACCGGAGTTACTTGAAGCCTATCACAAGAATTGGGAGGATGCACTGACCGGGCCTTTCAGAAAATACTACGAAGAGACGACTGTCTCTTATTGTTTGAAAAAGTGGCCCAAGAAAAAGCCCTTAAGGCATTTTAAGCGCTGAATTGTGTTTCCCCACAACCCTCAAAATGATTTCATGGCCTTCCCCGAATTCGAAGGTCAATCTGTAGGAATTATTGACTCTGGCTTCGAAGATAGACTGAGTGCCCTTTATCTTCTTGACATGAAGCGAAGGATGGCGGAGATCAGACAATAAATATCGCAACTGTTTCTTCAGTTTGTCCCGTGTTCTCTGATCCAGTTCAAGAACGCTTTTTTTGAACCTTTCCGTCCTTGTGAGTCTCAGAGGTTTTCTCAATGTCATCAAACAATTCCTCGACCGAATCAAAACCTTTGACTCGTCCTTTTTTGATGTCCTCTTCGGCCTCAGCTTCTTTTTTCTGCCAGCGATCTGACCAGAACCAGGTTTGATCCTTATCAATCGTCTCCTGCGGAATTAAAACAACCGTGTTGTCCACAATCTTTACCAAGACAAGATCTCCCTGCTCAAGCCCTAATTTCTTTCTCATATATAAAGGAAGGGTAATCTGTCCTTTTTCTCTCACTTTTATCAAATTATCCATCATTTTCTCCAAAAAAGGGATTATTTGTTAGATTTTCCTATTTTCTTACTTTCTTAAAAGATAATGTCCAAAATGAAAAATGTCAATCAACTGATTGTACAATAAGAAGGTTTTTCTCACTAAATTTGAACTGATGTCACAACGGCCTCGATTTTGCATGAATTCATCCAGATCTTTATTAACAAACAGAAGTCTTTTCCTGGCTATAGGAAGGGCACTCTACCCTCTCCCAAGTATCTTCTTAATGTCCAGCTTAGTCTTGAACATTGCTCATTCATGATCAATGAGGTAGACTAGATTTCAAAAAGAATCGCGGAGGACTGACATTGAAAGAGAAAACTTTCATCATAGGGTGTGTATTGTTTCTATTGTTCGCTTTTGTTGCCCGGTCAGAAGCTTATCCCATACGGGGAATTGATAAATCTCCCTTTGCTTCCTCCTTTGTCTCCGATTCACAAGCAGAGGGAAAAAAGGCCTCCGATTCCCAGGATAAAGCAAAAACCGCCGCTATTTCCAAAGAGACAACCTCAGTCACCAAACACAGCATTGTCCTCCAGGAAAAACCGATCAACTACACGGCCACCGCCGGCACTATTCTGTTGAAAACCGAGGAGGGAAAGGCCAAAGGATCGCTCTTCTACATCGCCTACACCAAAGACGGCGTCAAAGACCCATCCCAAAGACCCATCATGTTCTGCTTCAACGGAGGGCCGGGCGGCGCGGCCGTATGGGTTCACCTGGGAGCCTTCGGCCCCAAGAAATCACTCCTGGATGATGAAGGTTTCCCCATAATGCCGCCCCCGGGGAAACTCATCGACAACGAATTTTCCGCGCTGGATTTGACCGACCTGGTCTTCATCGATCCCATGTCGACCGGATACAGCCGTCCCGTTCCCGGAGAGGATCCCAAACAGTTCTACGGGTTCGAGAAGGATGTTGAATCCGTGGCCGAATTCATCCGGCTCTATGTCACCCGCAACAAACGATGGCTATCTCCTAAATTTCTGGCCGGAGAAAGCTATGCCACAACACGTGTTTCCGGCTTAGCCAATCATTTACAGAGCCGGTACGGGATGTTCTTGAACGGCGTGATCCTCATATCCGTGATTCTCAACTGGCAGAATACGGACTGGAGTATCGGAAACGACATGGCTTATATCACATTTCTCCCTTCTTACACGGCCGCAGCCTGGTATCACGGCAAATTGGGCCCGGAACTATCGGGTGATCTCAGAGCGGCTCTCGACAAGGCTGAAGAGTTCGCCATCAATGAATTCGCTCTGGCGCTTCTCAAGGGGAATAAGCTGGAGCCTGCCAAAAAAGCGGAAATCATCACAAAGCTCTCCCAATTCACCGGCCTATCCGAGGAATTTCTCGAACGCTCCAACATGAGAGTCCCGGAGAGCCGGTTTTATAAAGAGCTCCTCCGCGACCAGGGAAAAACCGTGGGAAGGCTGGACACCAGATACACGGGTGTGGACCGGGAATCAGCCGGTGAAGCTTCCGAGTTCGATCAGAGCTGGTCTATCGTCATCGGTTCTTATGTCTCGCTGATCAACGATTACATCCGCAGGAACCTGAAGTACGAAAATGACCTCCCCTACAATTATCTGGCCAGGGTGCAGCCGTGGCCGCTCAGACAGGCAGGCAGCGGATACCTCAACACGGCCGAGATCCTGCGCCAGGCCATGCACATGAACCCGCAGCTCAAGGTCCTGATCGCCAGCGGATATTATGACTTCGCCACCCCCTATTTCGATGCCGATTACACCGTCGCCCATATGGACTTGGCCGAGGAGCTCCAGAAAAACATCACCATGACCTACTACGAGTCCGGACACATGATGTATGTCCGAAAAACCGCCCACCAGAAATTCCGGAAGGACATGGAAGACTT
>Ga0180433_10006256_pt1 | contig 15674 bp, 11 predicted proteins | sample SS_ome_8_FD_132980 | JGI IMG/M metagenome (GOLD analysis project Ga0180433, IMG submission 132980) | Hypersaline lake sediment archaeal communities from the Salton Sea, California, USA - SS_1_D_1 metaG | ecosystem: Environmental > Aquatic > Non-marine Saline and Alkaline > Hypersaline >... | reverse complement strand
GCACATCCTCTGGAAACCAGGAAACAACCTTCGTTCTCAAGGGAGCCCGGGTTCATACCGTTGCAGGCCCTCCTATCGACAAGGCGATAATCGTTATCGAGAACGGCAAAATTGCTGCTGTCGGACAGAATGTGAACATTCCGGCAGGAGCAAAAATCATCGATGTTACCGGAAAGGAAATCATCCCGGGTCTCATAGACAATCACAGCCATATGGGGGCTTATGTGCCCAATGACCTCAACGAAATGCCGCAGCCCATCGGACCGGAAAACAGGGCGATCGATGCGCTGCATATGGGGACTCCCGATTGGGATGAAGCGGTCAAGGGTGGGGTCACCACCATCGTAACAGGCCCGGGAAGCGGAGAGAGAATGGGCGGCCAGTCGGTAACGATCAAAACCTTTGGCAAAAATCTGGAAAAGCGAATTCTTAAGGAAGCTGGCGAGCTAAAAATGGCCGTCAACGGGATAAATTTATCCCACATACCCACCATCCACAGCAATTTCCTGAAAGCGAAGGAGTACCTGAAGAAGTGGGAAAAGTACGAATCAGGCGACAAAAAAGAACCGCCCCCGCCGAGGGACCTGGCCATGGAAGCCCTGGCTAAAGCCCTCAAAGGGGAGGAAGTGGTCAGGGTTCACATCATGTGGGCCAATGACATCATGTCCTTTCTCAAGCTCAAGGATGAGTTCGGGTTTGAGCTGCAGTTCATCCATGCTCCGGAAGCCTGGAAAGTGGCGGATGAGATTGCCAAGAGAAATGTGCCTGTCATCTGCATGCCTATCGAACTGGCCATCAACGTGCCCGAGTCGCTGCTTCGAGGCATTGTGACTCTGCACAAGGCGGGCGTGAAACTAGCCATGCATTCCGACCATCCTGTATCCCCAGAGAAGTGGTTCCGCATAAATGCCTCCATGGCCATAAGGTACGGCCTTCCCAAAGAGGCGGCATTGAAAGCGGTGACTATCAATCCTGCGGAAATGGCCAAAGTCGCGGATCGGGTAGGCAGCATCGAAAAAGGAAAGGATGCCGACCTGGTCGTGCTCGACGGCCCCTGGTACGAGGCCACAACCCCCGTGGATATGGTCTTAGTCGATGGTGTCCTGGCCTATGACCGTCATCAGGATGAACACATGGCTGAGGAGGAACTGTAATGCGCCAAGACAAAAAGAAAAGACAGAATCAGATGTTGAGAAAGATGTTCCCGTTCATAAGCCTGTCTCTCGGGATTTTGCTGGCAGCTGTATTTGCTGTTCATTCCGCCGAACCAGAGATTATCGCCATAAAGGACGGCAAAATCCTGACCATGACCGGGAAAGTGTACGAAAAAGGCCTTGTCATCATCAAAAACGGGAAAATCGATAGAGTCGACAAACGCGGAAGGATTCCCAGGAATGCTAAAGTCATTGATGCTCAAGGCAAGTATGTCATGCCAGGAGTTATTGATGCCATGACGTATTTTGGTATCCGACCATTTTCTCGAAATGTTCCCCAGCCGGTTACTCCTCAGAACAGGATTGCCGATGCCTTCTATGTCTTCGGTGATCTCTTCACGGGTGAGGGAGGAATCCAGGCAGAGGCAGAACTGCTCTGCGGTGGAATCACCACCGTTTACATTGCTCCTGGAAGTGGTCAGCTCATCGGCGGGCAGGGAGCAGTTCTCAAGACCAACGGCAGAACCTACGACAGCATGGTCGTGAGTGATCCTGCCAGCATTGACATGACGATGGCTTATGCTCCTGTAGGGCAGTTCGGTGCACCCCCTCCGCCTCCTCCGACTCGGATGGCCTCCATAGCCCTACTGAGAACAACACTCATGGGAGCCAGGGCCTATGCCCAGAAAATCGAAGGCTATAAGGGAAAAACTGCTGAGGAAAAAGAGAAAGCTCCCAAGCCGCCTCGAGACCTGGCAAATGAAGCCTTGATCAAACTCCTGAATGGAGAAATCCCTGCCCGCGTGGAAGCGGACTATGTCGATGATATCCTCGCAGCCGTTCGGGTTGCCGAGGAATTCGGTTTGAAATTGATCATCGACAGCGGATTAGGAGCCTACAAAGTGAGAGGTCTTCTGGCGGAGAAGAAAATTCCTGTTGTGCTGGGGCCTGTTTCTCACCCCATCGGGTTCACGCACTACAATGCCAGCCACGAAGTCCAGGAATTGGAAAACGAGCGCAACGCCGCCCTTTTAGCCGAAGCCGGAGTGAAAATTGCCTTAGGGAGTCATGCCTATAATTACGGAGGTTCAGGCAAGCACACTCAAGGAAGATGGCTTCTTCTCGAGGCGGCACTGGCGTCCAGTTTTGGGCTCTCCGAGGAAGACGCTCTCAAGGCCGTGACGATCAACGCTGCGGAGATTCTTGGCGTCAGTGATCGCATAGGGAGCCTGGAAAAAGGCAAAGACGGAGATGTGGTCATCCTCAGCGGACATCCTTTGAAGATTGAATCCCTGATTGAGCACGTTATCATCGACGGCCTAATCTCCTACAGTCGAGAGAAGGCCAATCAGTGAGAGGAGGCATCACAGTGAAAAACAGTAAAGAAATGAATCAAGGCCGAGGGATGTTATCTTCGAAAGGGAAAAAATGCTGTTTGCCATACCTCTTTGTTGGGCTTGTACTTCTGATTCCTGCATTGCTTCAAGCTGACTCAGTGGTTGCTATCAAGGGTGGGACCGTATTGACCATGACCGGGAAGTCCATCGTCCGAGGGATTGTTCTCATCCGAGATGGAAAAATTGCTGAAATCGGCATGGATGTGAAGATTCCTGAAGGAGCCCGGATAGTGGATGCAACGGACAAGTATGTTATGCCGGGAATCGTTGATGCCATGAGCTATTACGGCATCAGGCCTCAGGATCGAAACGAAGCAACCAATCCCGTCACACCTCAAAACAGAATCATCCAGGCCTACAACCCCTACAGCAATTACATCAAGGAAAAGGGATATCCGACAAGAAACAAAGAAATCCTCTGCGGCGGCGTGACTTCTCTCTACATCGCACCGGGAAACCGTCAGGTCATTGGAGGCCAGGGAGCTGTTGTCAAGCTCCATGGAGCCAGTCATAATGACATTGTCCTTCTGGAACCGGCAAGTATCGATATCAGCATGGGTGATCCCGTGAAATCGGCGTTTGGATCCAAAAACCAATCACCAGTAACGCGAATGAGTATTGCAGCACTGCTTAGAAAAACGCTGGTCGGGGCCCAAGGTTATATCCAAAAATTGGAAGCTGCCGAAAGGAAAAAAGAAGAAGCCAAGGCTGTCGAAAAAGCCGAAAAAAAAGAAGAGAAGAAAGGAAAGGATAAGGAGAGGAACGATAAGGGAGCTGAGCAGGCTGCTGCACCACCGGCACCTCCTCCTGACCTGGCGATGGAGGCCATGGCCAAGCTCATCAGAAAAGAAATCCCGGCTCGATTCGAAGCTAATCTGGCAGATGACATTCGAACCGCCATCCGGATTGCCGAAGAGTTTGATCTGAAAATTGTCATCGACGGGGGAACTGGCGCGTATGAACTGAAAGATTTGCTTGCCGAAAAACAAATTCCGGTCGTTCTGAGTCCGATCTCCCACCCCTTTGTCTCTGGGCAACCTGTTGAGTACTCTCCTGAGTTGCATACTTTGAGGGATGAACGGACTCCAGCCATGCTTGCCAACGCAGGCGTTAAGATTGCGCTGGCCAGTTTCGGATATGGAACTGGTTATACGGGAAGCTCCTACCACGGTCGCTGGCTCCTTCTTGAGGCAGCACTGGCCACTGGATTTGGCCTTTCCGAATTGGAAGCCCTGAAGGCGGTGACCATCAATCCGGCTGAAATCCTCGGTGTTGCCGACCGCATCGGGAGCATTGAACCCGGCAAAGATGCTGATATCATCATCCTCGACGGACATCCACTCAACATCAAGAGCTGGGTGGAGCAAGTTCTTATTCAGGGAGAAGTGGTTTACATGAAGCAATAGTCCAGATGCTAGGGTGTGAACGGTACACTCAGGAATTCTAGAAAATTTTTTAAAGGACGCGGATATCAATATTATCAGAGAAATAGCATCTCCCTTTCCCATTGGGGATGGTTCCAGAGAAAGGCCGATTAATGCCTTTCGATCCATTTGGCGATGTCGGCGATGACTTCTTTGCCGACGTTGCCAGCCGTGAGGTATTCGGCCGGAGTGCTGATGCCCCTGCCCATGATGAACAGATGGTTGGCCAGGGAATAGAGCTTGAACTCCACATCATTTCTTGAGGAAAGATGCTTTTTCCAGCCTTCGAAGTCTTTTTTCTTCACTTGGTAATCCCGGCCGCCCTGAAGGATGAGCATGGGTTGTTTTAGACCTTTGGCCGTTGCAGCGGGATTGTAGCCCCGGATGTCCAGCCAGTATCCGGGTCTTGCACCCAGGATTCTTTCTCCTGTAAGGTCGACCTCGGATTCCTTCATGGTCTTTATCGTACTCACCGCCTTTTTGATTTTATCCAGGTTGGTCTTTTCCTCGTCTGTCAGGCTTCCGTCCAGCCAGTAGGCAAACTTCATTTGATCGAGGAAGAGGTCCTCCAGCGGACGTGTCGGTCCTGCCATGACAATGAATCCGGCTATGTTTGAGTCTCTCATTCCGATTCTGGGGACCAGCATTCCTCCCAGGCTGTGTCCCAGGACAAATATTCGCTCGCTGTCGATTCCTTCTTTTTTTCGAAGAATTTTGACGGCTTCCAGTGCGTCGTCGATGGTTTCCTCTTTGACCGTCAGGTTTGTCGTCATGGCCGCCATCTTTTTTTGATAGGCTTTGGTGCGCTTGTTGTACCTGAGGACGGCGATTCCTCGGGACGCCAATCCCCAGGCAATATCTTTGAATGGCTTGTTGGGACCAATGCTCTCGTTCCGGTCATTGGGTCCGGAGCCATGAACGAGAACAAGACCGGGGAACTTGCCTGATCCTCTGGGAAGCGTCAGTGTTCCCGGCAATATCCATTCGCCGCTGCCCACGGTCACTTCTTTTTCAGTAATAGCGTCCAGATCGGCGTATTCAGGAAGCTTGTATTCTTGGACAGGCAGAAAAAAGAGCCCGGCGATCTTTTTGTCCGAGTCGAAAACGACTTTCACATCCATTTTATCCTTTTCAAATTCGCAGACGACATAGACGGCTGTGTATTTCCCGATTTGTTCCGTCCTTGTTTTCATCTGTGCTTTGAGGGGGCCTACCTGCTTGATGAGTGATTCCCACGTCAGTTTGAGTTTGGCCTCTGGCATGACTTTGGTCATGGTGGCATCGAAGTAGGTCGCGCCCTCGTCATACTTACCTGCGGCCAATAGTTGTACGAATACCTTGGCCTTCTGGATTAACGCTTCAAGTGAATTTTCCTCTGTAATTGCGGAAAGCTCAGATAATGCAAAATCTGAAACCATCACGAATGCTATAAGAATGAAAGCCCTTTTTTTCATTTTCCTATCCTAGTGTATATTTTGTCAGTCATGTTTGTATCTTTGTTTTGTTTTCTCAAATCTATCGAAAAGAATGGGGAAAGTAAAGCTAACCCGTGTTTAGACTGACCCATAGTGTTGATAACTTCCAAAGAAATACAAAAAGAATTGACGGTGACATTTAGGGTATGATATATACTCAGACGCAAGGAGTTGGATGTCAAGCCTACTCTAAGCAGGTTTGACAATTCAGCGGGGCAATCTCAAATGGGAGAGTGGTTTCCCTTTTTCTGTTTTCAGGTCGGATTCTGCTTTTGATGATCTTGATTTCGTATGTGATGAAGAGCGAGCGGCGTGTACTCACTGACCGAAGGGCATCTGCCACAAAACCCTTATGTTTCTACACCTTCCGTGGCCGCAGAAAAAAATCTCGCCGTCTCGATGAACGCAAGAACTATTATGTAGATCGGTACAATGTGCGCTATCTCGTTTTGATCGTTGCGATTTTGATCCTGTGTTTCCTCGATGCCTATCTCACTCTGCTTCTGCTGCAAGTTGGTGCAATTGAGCTCAATCCCTTTATGCTCTTTTTCATCAAAAAAGAGGTTGTCCTCTCAATGGTTGTGAAGTACGTGATGACGGCGACAGCCCTGATCATTATCCTGGTTCATAAGAATTTCAGGGTTTTTGGAGGGCTGAGAGTCAGAAATCTTATCTATGCCATTTTAGCTATGTATTCAGGATTGGTGGTGTTCGAGGCATTATCCTGTTTCAAGGTGACGGGGATTAATTTTTTCCTTTCGATTTTCTAAGAAGGTTCTAATATTCGGGAGCCTGGTTAGAACCAAATCAAATCATTTTTGGCATAAAATTTACGCATCTCGATCTCTAGCGCTTTGGCTTTTTCCACGGCAGTTGCTTCCTTCAATCGCCGCTGTAAGTTAAGGAGTGCTGTTTTGGCGCTGCGGATTTTACGGATGGCGTCCTCCACATCTCCGACCGTGTCCATTCCCAGTCCCCCGCTTTGCGAACAGCTTGGAGATATTCTTCAAGGGCGCCATCAAACCGTTCCTTGATGACTTGAACTTCCTGTTCTTCGCCGGTCAAGGGTTTGAGAAAATGGTTGTAACCGAAATAGCCAATGGCCGCTAGAATCAATAGAACAACAAGCGCTTTCATTTTAATCCTCCTTTTGCGCGGAGTTAGGAACTCTCTCTAAACCAGGTGTTTTGCTCTTTGTTTGCAAACCTGATAATTCCACTGTTGTGAGGATGATAGAATAAAGGGAGCTCAAATTTTTTCTTTTCCTGATCATGATAAAAGATTGTGAATTTGACCCATTCTCCCTTCATTCTGTTTCGTTTAATCTTGATAATGCAAAAATTGTCTTCTGTTCCATCTTTCTTTCGGAACACAATGGATTTTTGATTCAATTCAAAAAAGATTCCTTTGTACTCTTGTGCTGCTGTCATCCATTTGCCGGTTAACTCATCTGGTGCAGATTTCATACTCGTGCAATTTTTAATAAATACCAATGCCAAGAGGCTGATTATGAGATAGACTTTTTTTACTTTCATTTTTTCCCCGTATTATATTTTAGTCAATTTGCGCTCCGTTTTTATGTAAATATTGAGCATCTGTGTCATTTCACTTATATCATCGGATAACTTTTAGAAAAGCCTTAACCACTCTTGGGTCAAATTCTGTGCCCGATTTTTCCTTTATGAATTCTATGGCGCCTTTTTGATCTAAAGCCCTTCTGTATGGCCGATTGGATGTTAAGGCCTCAAAACGGTCCGCAACGGCAATAATGCGAGCGTATAAACTGATGTCTTCACCAGATATCCCGTAAGGATAGCCCGTTCCATCATAATTCTCATGGTGCTCAAGGACTATGGGCATTATTACTTTATATGCGGCAATTGGTTCAAGAATCCTTGCTCCCAAAAGGACATGTTTCTGCATCAAAGCTCTCTCTTTTGCGTCCAATTTTCTGGGCTTGTCCAGAATCTCATGTGGTATACCAAGTTTCCCTATGTCATGGAGTAGTCCCCCCCGACGAAGAATCTCTTCTTCTTCGGATGAGAGCCCCAATGCTTTGGAAATTTGAAGAGCAACTTCTGTCACCTTTTCTGAATGACCCGCTGTCCATGAAGATTTGGCATCTATGGCTCGCGCCAATGCTGTCAATGTCCCCAAATTGAACTGGTTTAACTCATCAATCAGCTTGGCATTCGAAAGAGCCACCGCAACCTGATCTGCTAGCTGTCTTGCCTGGTTTATGTCTTCTTGATCCAAATCAAGATTCTCTGAATAGCCGAGAGAAATAATTCCGCGCAGTTTCTCCTGGATGTACAGCGGCAGCACAAGGAAATCTTTAAGATTTTTCTCTCTCATTGGCTCAAGATAGTGAGGGAGATCATTGTCAATTGAGAAACGCAATGAATCCGGACTGTCTGTGAGCTGCTGAATTTCTTCATTATTGATCTGACAATACTCTATGTGGCTTTCGTAATGAGGGTTGCTTGTGCTGATGTGCATATGGGCTGAGAATTTATCATTGGGATCCAATAATGTGACACCCACGCCATTGCAAGGAAAGATCAGACTCATTCGGGAGAGCACTGTAGAAATGATTTTCTTGGTATCTAGAGCTGATAGTACAGCCCGATCGATGTCTACCATGGCCGTCAGTGTTTTGAACTGCTTCCCCAGTTGACTGGCCATGGAGTTGAAAGATGCGGCAACTTCTTCAAATTCGTCGCGGCTGGCGACTTCAATTCTACTTTCAAAATCCCTTTGAGCTATGCGCTTTGTTCCTTCCTTGAGCATTACGAGAGGTCCCATATTTCTCCGGATTTGATTGAAACTCAAAAGCAATACAATCCAAAAAGTGATAAGGATTATTGGTAGGAAAGTCAGCTTGAAATGCGACAAGGGAGCGAACACGGTGGATTTTGACCTTGAAGCCACGATTGTCCAGTCCGGAGAGTTGAACTGGCTCATGAGAAATATCGACCTGTAGCCGGCTATATATTTTTCCTCGGTTGATGTCCAATCGAAGAGGCCGAAAGCTTTGTTTTGGGTGTGCGTGTTTATAAAATCAGGTACTCTATCTCCCTCTGGATGAGAAGAGAAGATAACGTTTTTGGATTGATCCAAAATACAGAGCTCGATACCATTCGGGAAGGGGTCATCATAGCCGAAAAGCCACAGATATGTGGGGACGATTTCAGCAATGAGAATCCCAGTTTCAGACTCGCCGGGGTGAGCGAGAAGCGCTGCATACAGCCTTGATTTGTTTTCAGGGAAGTGTTGAGTCAGAACCAGTGTTTCATCTGTAAGGTTTTTTTGCTTTATGTCTGATAAAATGTCTGAAATTCCTTGGCTGCTTCCAAACAGGTTCTGAATCTCTCCTGACTCGGTTAACAATGACAGGCCTTTAAAGCGCCTTCTTAGCGAGGTTCCTTTGTTTAGGTTGAAAAAAACGGGTGTGTCAAGGTTCAATTTATCGAGACTTGCAGAGATCATTTTCATCTCGACTTCTACAAGGAGCAAACGTTCAAAAATGGACATGCCCATGGATTTGCTCACCTGGATTAGTTCCTGTTCACTTTGTTCTTGGAGTTGATTCTCTATATTCAGGTAAGTGATGACCGATAGTGCCGTTATCGGAATGAGGGCACAAGCCACGAACAGGAAAAAAATTCTCTTCGCAACTTTGCTACGGAGAAAAGAAATCTCGAGTTTCATTATATGTCATTTCGATCAATACTTAGATGCTAGACCAATGTAATCTCCGTTATTGGCACGGACAATGTCGTCATGACTGTCTTTTGCCGTTAATGGCGCGACACTTTTTCCGTCTCTGCCCATACTGTAGAGGTCAAAGTCGTAATTCAGGGGGACGAGAAAGCGATCTTTCCTCCATTTTCCCTGTATTTCATTTTTGCTTTTGCCTAAAATGACAAGATATTCGTATGGATTTCCCCATGGATCTGTTATTGTGGGGAAATCGAGTTCCTCAAGGGTTTCAGGAAGTGTCCCGTAATCTATCAAATAATCTGTTAGTTTTTGGCTCATGATGGAAATCTCAGCACATGCTCGAGAGACTTTTGCTTTATACAGCATGTTCGAAGTGCCGGGAATCGCGACGGTTAGCAGGGTGGAAATAATCGCCACGACAAGCAGAAGTTCCACCAGGGTTAAACCTTTTTTTGGAGTCTTTTGGACTGGATGTGTTGATCGATGCAGATGAGTTCGCTTTGACCTAAACATAATACTTCTTCTTGGACCGTACATTTTTTTTGGGGAAAATGGGAATCAGGATTTCGATCGAGTCAAGACTCCCATCAACCGACCTCAAATCTGTTCATATAAGTATGTCCTTTCAGGGATTTGATTCATACCTACGCTTGCTTAAATTATTGTGCATTATACACATATACAGAGGCAATAGCCTTTTTAGGTAATATTTAGGGTGAGATTTGAAGCCGATTTCTCACCCAAAAGGGTGAAAGAAAATTTTATTCCAGGTAGCGAAGAAAGTCAGTATTCTATCCAGTTCAGTGTTTTTAGAAAGTCCAGATAGCCTAGTAATTTTTCGAATGAAAGGTCTGCACCTGTCTCCGCCATTACACAGTTCCGGATTTTGGTGATGGACCGCTGCCCGTTGATAAAATTTCGGATCGACTCTTGTTGGCGCTTGCTGACTTTCAATTTTTTGAGGGCATCTGGATGTGTTTCAAGATACTTTTTGCATCTATCTGACCGCTCAAGCCAGAACTCCTGACTGCGCACACCTTTATGGATGGAAGGAATAGTTTTGTCATACTTTTGTTCTTCGGCTGTTAGTTTGGGTTTTGTCGGTGCTTGGACTCCCAATTCTTTCGCTCTGTGTGCTGTGTATTTCAGGATTTGATCCTCTAAACTTTCGCCGTAGAACTCCCACTGTCTGATTCTGTTTTGGATTTTGCCAAGTGTGCGTTCTGTACCTGGGCAGATGTCCCTGACAGAAAGTATAGCACCTCTTTCGCGCTCCACGGCAAACTGGGCCAGATTCAATGCCGCCGCCACTTTCTGCTTGAGATTGTTCGCTTTGGCCTCATCGATGTATTTAAAGACTTTGGGGAGCTCTCGCTTGCCGACTCTGGCATAGCCAAAGGCATTGACTGCATCCAGTAAAGGCTCCAGGATTTCATCCGTGCAGTTGGCGGCAGCCAAAACACATGCTGCTCCCATGAAGGCAGTCCTTTTGAGCTGTGTCGGGTCTGCTTTGTCCACTGTATCCGTGTCGGCATGGTACCACTGATCCGGCCAAACATTCATTTCAATGCCAGGCACAGCCACAGAAGGGTTGTTGAAGCAGATGTGATCGCTGCCGCCTGTGGCCTCGTGCGTGAAATAGCGGAAGGCGTCTCGCGAGCCGTTCTTTTCCCATATTGGGATGGGAAATATCTGGCCTCTCGGGTTGTACATGGAATCGGGAGCGGTGACGATGTCGTTCGTTCGCCAAAATTCTCCTTCAAAGGCGTACTGCATTTTTCTGTCGCTAGAGAATCGATCCAAACGGACTGTCTCTATTCCATAGCTTTTAACCAGATCGTAGATTTTCTGGGATTCATAGAGTGTGTCAGAAAATTCCTTTTTGGAGGATCACGAAATTTTCTTTTTTCAAACTTTCAGACTGATTGACTTCCTGCTAAAATAGGGCATCAAGGAAATGACAGACGATTTTGATCCGGTTCGTAATTACAATGAGAGCAAGAATGCTGTTGGGTATGTGAAGCGCAAGGATGCCACTCAGGCTGACTACGACCGCCTGGGCTTTAAGGCCGGATTAGAAGTTCATCAACAGCTTAAGACAAAAAAGAAGCTTTTCTGCAATTGTCCCGCCAAGATCTACAATGATTTCGATGATTACGATGCTGAAATCATCCGTCATATGAGACCCACTCTCAGCGAACTTGGTGAGTATGATGGAACGGCTTTGATGGAGTTCATGACACGAAAAATCATTCACTACAGAATAAAAAACGAAACTGCGTGCACCTATGACATTGACGACACCCCTCCGTTTCCGCTCAACAGGGAAGCTTTGGATGTTGCGTTGGAGATATCCCTTCTCTGCAAGTTGAATATCGTGGGAGAATTGCACATTATCCGCAAACAGTATCTCGACGGGAGTATCCCTACCGGTTTCCAGCGCACCGCCATCCTGGGGGTCGAGGGCGAAATTCAACTGTCAAATAAAAAAGTGGGTTTGATTCAACTGAGCTTGGAGGAAGACTCTTGCCGTGAGGTGTCGGATGTCGGTCATGTCAGAACCTACCAGACAGACAGGTTGGGGATACCTCTCATTGAGACGGTGACGTATCCGGATTTTGTTAATCCTGACGAGGTGAGGGAGGGAGCCGAATATATCAGGTTCCTGAACCGCAGCACAGGTAAAGTGTTTACAGGGGTCGGTTCCGGAAGAGAGGATCTCAACTGCAGCTGCAAAGGAGGCGCCCGGGTCGAGATAAAGGGCGTGGCCCATAACAAATGGATTCCAGATCTGGCGCACAATGAGGTTTTCCGGCAGTGGTCACTCCTCAGGATCAGGGATATATTGAATCACAAGGTGAAACACAGCCAGACATGGAAAATCGGCTCTATGTATCTTGACTGGGATGATGTTGGGAAGGATTATATGCCTTTCTTGACGGCTAGAGAGAAAGGATACAAGGCTGTTGCCGTCAACCTCCCTGAATTTAAGGGTGTCCTGTCACATTTCACCCAGCCAGGGAAAATGTTTATTGATGAGATTAGTGACAGGGTAAAAGTGATCGCCTGCATTGAAAAGCCGCATCTCATTCATTCTGAACAGGCAGAAAACAGTATCCCCGCCCGGCGCTTTTACAAAATTACACGCCGCCTCAATCCCAAAAAGGATGATGCCCAAATTATCATGTGGGGGCCTGCCGAGGATCTGCCGACAGCACTGGAATCAATCGAAGAGAGATGCAGGCTCGCCTTTGAAGGAGTCCCTAGAGAAAGCAGAAAATCTCTCGAGGATGGGACGACACTGTTTGAAAGAGTGCTTCCGGGCCCTGACCGCATGTACCCTGATACAGACGCTGCTCCTATCCCGTTGGACGATAATGCCATCGATAAAATAAGAGAAATTTTGCCGGCTGATATTTCCGTACGGTATTCCCAGTTGCTGAAATGGGGCATTCCGAGTGACACGTATACCTATATTTTGAGGAATAATCTTGTTCCCCTCATAGAAAAAGCCGTCAAGGAACTGAGCTTGGATTCCGGATTTGTAGGCACTCTGTTCGGCCATACCTTGAAGCACTACGAGGGGCAATACAACAAGTCGCCGGATTTTTCCTATGAAAAGGTCTATCATTTGCTCGAATTCCTGATCCGTAATGATGTTGAAATCGAAATTGCAAAAAGTATGCTGTCCGTCGTTTATCAATATCCGAAAATGGACTATGATTCGGTTCTCACCACAATCAAATTCAAGAGAATGCCTCTCGAAAAAATTCTGGGGATGATTCCCGTTTTGAGGAAAAAATTCAGGGAGATTCATACCTCCAAAAAACAGGATGCGGAAGTGAACTGGATCATGGGAGAGCTGCGCAAAACCGCACTGGGAAACATCCCGTTGGCCGAGTTGAGGGAGCATGTGGACAATATTGCTGGATCCTGCCGGCCGGAGAGTCATTGAGGTCAAAAGATGAATATAGAGAAGCGACTCTAGCGATGAGCGAAGATATTTTTCAAGGGTATAAGGGAAGAAGTCTCGAAGTGCTCCAGCATTTCAATGTGCGGGTTTGGGACAGGATAAGGATAGAATCGACCCGGGGGGTTTTTGAAGGCACTATCCTGCCGCGGGCAGAGAATGATGATGACCGGCATATTGTTATAAAAATCAAAACGGGCTATAACATCGGAATCAACATCGATACGGTAAAGGATATTGAGGAATTGGGATACAACAAAGCAAAATATCAGATACCCGAAAAGGAATTTCCTTATTCCGACGACAAGCCGAATGTCAAGCTCTTCGGGACAGGAGGAACCATCGCTTCCCGGCTGGACTACAGAACCGGTGCTCTTATCCCTGCGTTCACTCCCGGAGAATTGTACGGTGCCGTTCCGGAGTTGGCCGATATTTGCAACATCAAAACTGAGAAGCTTTTTGCTGTTTTCAGCGAAAACATGGGACCCCGGCAATACATCACCTTGGCTAAAGCTATCGGGGAAGAAATAAAGAGCGGTGTCGAGGGTGTCATCATCGGACATGGAACGGATACACTTCATCATACAGCGGCGGCTTTGACATTCATGGTTCAGGACCTGCCCGTTCCTGTCATTCTCGTTGGCTCTCAGCGCTCATCCGACCGGCCCAGCTCTGATGCTGCGCTCAACCTCATGCATGCCGCCTATGCCGCCGGCCACTCGGATCTGGCCGAAGTTCTTGTCTGCATGTTTGGTCCCACATCCGATGAATACGGATTTTTGCACCGAGGCACAAGGGTCAGAAAAATGCATTCCTCGTATCGATCGACTTTTCGAACCATTGGAGATATCCCTTTGGCCAAAGTAACCCGGGACAGCATCGAGCATTTGAAGCCCGAATGGAATCATCGTAGAAAAGACAGAAAAGTCAAAATTTTTCCTTATTTCGAGGAAAAAATCTCCATCGTCTATTATTATCCTAATATGCAACCGGATGTCATTGATTCTCTGATTGACAATGGCTACAAAGGAATTGTTATTGCAGGCACAGGCCTCGGACATGTGAACAAACCGCTTTATCCTGCCCTCGAGAGAGCTGTGAGCAAAAATATCGCGATTTATATGACCGTCCAGACTATTTGGGGTTACGTGCACATGTATGTTTATGATACAGGACGAGACCTCATGGCCAAAGGCATCATCCCTGCCGGGAATATGCTTCCCGAGGTTGCCTATATCAAACTGGGGTGGGCCCTGGGTCAGACTGACGATCTGATGAAGGTGAAAGAGATTATGCTGAATCCCGTTAATGATGAGATTACAGAGCGTGAGCCCTACAATGCTTACCTCGTCTATCAGGGCGGTGTCCCTGAAGTGGAAGAGTTTATTCAAAAATTCCGCAAATGAAAATTATCTCCTATCCTTCATTATCGGAGGTTTGGACGGGCTCCTGCTCCAGTGGATCATGGACCGGACCGTTTTCGATATGCGCGATGCGGTGCAGACTCTGGGTCGCATCGTCATCGATGGCTTGAAAGAGGGAAACAGGAATCACCTCTGAAATTCACATCTTTGTGTGATGATTCTGTCATTTTGAGAGGTTATATTGGAAACAAATAATCCGAACATAAGTGAGGACGATGCAAAATTGACAACACCAACGGCAACACCAAGGTTCTTAACTATATCCAATCTCATAAAAGCGCGTCTGGACCGAAAATGGGGTGATTGGGAAATGAATGAGAATTGAGATTGAACCCGATCGATCGGTCGGCTAATAATAAAGAGGTATTGACATGAAATCAAACAAGAGTCGAGGAGATGTTCGATGAAAAAGATTTTTCTGACAGCTGTCAGTATTCTTATGGTAACCACGTTTATCATCAGCCAGGAACTCACCGGCGATGAGATCATCCAAAAGGTCAACGATACACTCAATATGGATACAAGCCACACGACCTCGAAGATGACGATCGTCACCACTTCGGGCAGCGAGAGGACTTTCACCATGGAGACATGGAGCAAGAACAAAGGCGAAAAAAATCTTGTTCGTTATCTTGCCCCGAGCCGGGTGAAAGGGCAGGCCGTTTTGATGCTGAACAACGCCGATGATATCTGGATGTTCTTTCCGCGCACCCAGCGGGTTCGAAAACTGGCCACCCATGCCAAGAAGCAAAAGATGCAGGGAAGCGACTTTTCCTATGAGGATATGGGCAGCGGTGATGCCTTCATCGAAGATTATGAGGCCAAAAGGCTGGAAGATGAAAGCAAAGAAGGCCTCGACTGCTATAAACTGGAACTCACAAGAAAAGAGGGGAGCGACATATCCTATTCGCGGCTGATCATCTGGGTGATTAAAGATAATTTTGTTCCTGTGTCTATCGACTATTACGATGATAAGGATCCCTCCCGGCTGGAGAAGCAGCTTGTTCAGAGTGATATTCGCGTCATCGATGGCATTCCCGTGGCCATGAAGGCTGTTATGTTCAACAAAAACGACAACACCCAGACCGAAATGGAATATATAGAAGT
>Ga0180433_10006255_pt1 | contig 15677 bp, 15 predicted proteins | sample SS_ome_8_FD_132980 | JGI IMG/M metagenome (GOLD analysis project Ga0180433, IMG submission 132980) | Hypersaline lake sediment archaeal communities from the Salton Sea, California, USA - SS_1_D_1 metaG | ecosystem: Environmental > Aquatic > Non-marine Saline and Alkaline > Hypersaline >... | reverse complement strand
TCTGCGTTAAATGCAGCGCAAACTAATGGGTGAATTTTAATAGCTTTACCCTCAACTAATGTTGGATAGAAAGCCTGAATACCTAATCTATGAAGAGTTGGGGCACGGTTTAAAAGAACAGGCCTATTTTTAACAACCTCTTCCAGAGCTCCCCAAATTTCTGGATCTAGAATTTCCACCATACGCTTAGCAGCTCTCAAACTCATTGCAAGCTCACGCTTTTGCAACTCAACGTAGACATAAGGCTTAAACAATTCTAACGCCATTATTTTTGGAAGACCGCATTGATCTAAATTTAATTCGGGATCAACAACAATCACAGAACGTCCTGAATAGTCAACACGCTTACCAAGAAGGTTTTGTCTAAATCGACCCTGCTTACCTCTAAGCATCTCACTTAAAGATTTAAGTGGTCTCTTATTTGAACCTCTTATAGGCTGACCTCTACGTCCGTTATCTATTAGAGCATCAACAGATTCTTGTAAAATTCGTTTTTCATTTTTAACAATAACATCTGGAGCATCTAATTCTATGAGTCTTCTAAGTCTAATATTTCTATTTAAAACTCTTCTATAAAGATCGTTTAAGTCTGAGCTAGCAAACCTACCACCTTCAAGCGGAACCAAGGGTCTCAGATCAGGCGGAATAACCGGAAGAACTTCTAATATAATCCACTCTGGTCTTAAATTTGCACTTAACAATCCAGAAAAAACTCTAAATTGTTTTGCAATTCTGTGTTTAGTAACAATTGAAGAGGCTTGATTATATTCTTCTTCTAATCTTCTAACCTCAAACTTAAGATCAATCATAGAAAGCAATGCACGAACAGCCTCGGCACCCATTTGAGCACTGAAGACAGTGTCATCTGAGTTTGCATTCATGTACTCTTCGTATTGCTGACTACTTAATAAAGTTTTTACTGGATAAGGAGATTGTCCCTGATTTAAAACAATGTAACTATCAAAATAGATAATCTTTTCTAAATCTTTGACAGTCATCCCTAAAACTAAACTTAAGTAACTCGGTATACCCTTCAAATACCAAATATGGCAAACAGGGGAAACGAGCTTTATATGACCCATTCTTTCTCGTCTAACACGAGATTGAATAACTTCCACACCACACTTCTCACAAGTAATACCACGGTGTTTCATTCTTTTATACTTACCGCAGTTACATTCCCAGTCTTTTACCGGACCAAAAATACGGGCGCAGAACAGGCCATCTCTCTCTGGCTTAAGTGTTCTATAGTTTATTGTTTCTATTTTTTTAACTTCACCATAAGAAAGAGAGGTAATCTTTTCAGGAGAAGCAATTCCGATTTTTATGGCGTTAAATTTAGATGTACTAATGTACTCTTTAAAACGCTCAAGCATTCTATTATTAGTCAATTTGTTCCTCCTTGTTTGCTTTGAAAAGATCTACCTGCAAACCTAAACTTTGTAGCTCTTTAACTAAAACATTAAATGATTCAGGAACTCCAGGATCGGGTACATCATCCCCACGAACAATAGATTCATAAGCTTTAACTCTTCCGTTAACATCGTCAGATTTAACGGTCAACATTTCTTGCAATGTATAAGCTGAACCATACGCATAAAGTGCCCAGACTTCCATTTCCCCGAGACGCTGACCACCGAATTGAGCTTTACCACCAAGAGGTTGTTGTGTAATTAAAGAATATGGACCGACAGATCTAGCGTGAAGCTTATCTTCCACTAAGTGATTCAACTTCATGATGTAAATACATCCGACAGTAACAGGCTGATCAAACGACAAACCTGTCTTACCATCGTAAACAGTAAATGCTGAATCAGTTGGCAAATTTAAACCTTTAAGAATAGGCGCTATCTCTTTATCATAATCTGCACCATCGAAAATCGGAGTTTTATAGAAAACACCATTTTCTGCAGATTCTTTTGCCAACTCTAATAGCCCATCTTTGCCATCTTCTTTTTCTATTTTAGACACAATATCTTCTCCATAAAATCTATTAAGCTCAGATTTTATGTTCTTAAGATTCATATCTTCTAATTTCTTAGACAACTGAACGCCAGCTTCTCTTCCTGCCATACCGAGAATAGTTTCTAAAATCTGACCAACGTTCATACGACCAGGAACACCAAGAGGATTCAAAACAATATCAACAGGGGTTCCGTCTTCCATGTATGGCATATCTTCTCTATTAACTATTTGAGAAACAACACCTTTGTTACCATGTCGTCCTGCCATTTTGTCTCCAACTGACAAATGACGCTTCATGGCAACAAAAACTCTAACCATTTTTACAACACCAGAAGGAAGATCGTCACCTTTTCTGAGTTTTTGAATTCTTGATTCTTTTATAGCTTTTAAAACAGAAATCTGGTTATCAAAAGCCTCTCTAAGATCAACTATTTTTTTATTAAGTTTATCGTCTGATGTTTTTACAGAAAGAAGATCTTCTAATTTTGCTGACTTAACATTTTTAACTTTAGTTGATTTCAAAGTTTTGCCTGATAGCAAATCTACAACTTTGCTCTTGATAGCCTCAGACAATATTCCAAGATGATGCTCATAGTCATCTTCTATTTTTTTAGATTTTTCTATAGCAATATCTTTATATCTTTTATCTTTTCTTATACCACTTCTAGAAAAAATCTTAACATCGGCAACAGTTCCCTCAACTCCAGGAGGAACTCTTAATGATGTATCTCTAACTTCCCTAGACTTCTCACCGAATATTGCACGTAAAAGTTTTTCTTCAGGTGAAACTTGTACGTCACCCTTAAGAGTAACTTTACCGACAAGAATATCCCCTGGCTTAACTCTGGCACCAATTCTTACAACGCCATCCTCATCCAACGCAGCTAATTCTTTTTCGCCTACGTTTGGAATATCCCTTGTTATCTCTTCGGCACCAAGTTTTGTATCTCTTGCTTCTACTGAGAACTCTTTAATGTGAACAGATGTATAAACATCATCTGCAACTAATCTCTTGCTAACAATGATTGCATCTTCAAAGTTGTATCCATTCCATGGCATGAATGCGACAAGAACGTTACTCCCTAAAGACAACTCACCGTTATGAGTTGCTGTTCCATTAGTTAATATGCTACCTCTTTCAACTCGATCACCAATTTTAACTATTGGAGTATGATGCAACCATGTGTAATGACTTGATTGAGCAAATTTCTTAAGGTCATAAATTTCAACCGGCTTCGAAAGCCATTCACGACCTTTTCCTTCATCAAGCTTTACAACTATTTTTTCTGCAGAAACATATTGAACAACTCCGGAAGTTCTAGCGGAAATAATAGCACCTTCGGCAGCACCTAATTCAGATTCCATTCCTGTTCCAACCAGAGGAGGCCTACACTTAATAATAGGAACAGCTTGACGTTGCATGTTAGAACCCATCAACGCTCTGTTAGCATCATCGTGTTCTAAGAATGGAATAAGTGATGTAGCAACAGAAACAAGTTGTCTTGGAGATGCATCAACATAAGAAACATTTTTAGACTCAACAGGAGTTATGTTTCCCTCATGTCTAACTAAAACATGCTCACCAACTATTTTCCCCTTGGAATCAGTTTCAACCGTCGCCTGAGCAATATTTTCATCCATTTCCTCAAAAGCATCCAAGCAAACAACATCATCTTTTAACTTTCCATCAACAACAGGCCTATATGTAGTTTTTATAAATCCTAAATCATCAACTCTAGCATATGTCGCAAGAGAAGAAATAAGACCAATATTTTGACCTTCAGGAGTCTCGATCGGACAAACTCTTCCATAGTGTGACGGATGAACATCTCGAACCTCGAACGTAGCTCTTTCTCTAGTCAAACCTCCGGGCCCAAGAGCAGACAAACGTCTTTTATGCGCCATTTCAGCCAATGGGTTTGTCTGATCCATAAATTGTGACAGCTGACCAGTTCCAAAGAATTCTCTCATTACAGCAGCAATAGGCTTAACATTTAAGTAGTCGTAAGGCATCAACGCTGCATGATATTCTTGTAATCTGAATCTTTCTTTTGTAATTCTTTCAACCCTAGCCAATCCAGAGTAAAGCTGACTTTGCAACAATTCTCCTACCAAGCGAACACATCTATTTCCAAGGTGATCAATATCATCTAATTCACCCTCACCTCTTTCTTTAAGGGCAACAAGATATTTCATCGCTTCAACAACATCATCTAAGGTCAAACTTGTATTTTCAACATCAATATTTAAACCAAGCTTTCGATTACTTCTGATTCGACCAACTTTAGTTAGGTCATAAAAACGACGATTGAAGAAAAGATTTTCAATAAATTCCTGCATTGCCTCAAGAGATGGAACATCTCCTGCACGCAACTTGCAATAAATTTCCCTTAAAGATTCTTCCCTTGATGTTGTATGATCATGTGCCAAAGTTATAGCTACTGTAGGCTGAGAAACATAGTTAGATGTTTGAATTATTTTTACAAAGCAACCATCTAAGATTGAAATTTTATCCAACAGCTTTTCAGTTAAAATATCACCACTGCTTGCTATCAATTCACCTGTTTGCTCATTTAAAACATTTTCTGCAAGTACACGATTCAATAAGCTATTTTTTCTTATATCCAGGCGCTTAATATTATTTTTTAACAAAGTATCAATTATTTTTTCAGTGAATCTCTGTCCAACAGATATTTTATTCTTGAGAGATGAAGGAATGGATTCTGGCCAAACCCTTTGACCGACAAGATTTGTATCTACAACTTTATAAAAATTGCCTTTTTTAACTAAAACAGAATCGAACTTATAAAACAAAGACAATATATCACTTCGCTCTACACCTAAAGCCTGCAAGAAAGTTGTGGCTAATACTTTTTTCTTTTTATCAATTCTTACATTTAAAACATCATTGTTATCAAACTCAAAATCTAACCAAGATCCACGAGCTGGAATAATTCGAGCCATATGAGATGGTTGGCCACGAAAATCTTTTAACTTTTTGCTTAATGTAAAAACAACACCCGGAGCTCTATGTATCTGACTAACAACAACACGATCGACACCGTTAATCAAAAATGTTCCGTGATTTCCAATCTTAAACAAGCCATTTTTATCTTCATAAAGATCACACATGACAGGTAAATCACAAAAGAAAACTTCTTGCTCTTTAATATCACGAACTTCTTTTTTGCCAGAATCAGACTTAGTCCAACTTATCAATTGAAGTCGTACCTTAAGAGGCATAGAAAATGTTTTTCCACTATAACGACTTTCATCAACAGTTAAAGGAGGCTTAACAAAAACTCGAGACGCACATTTTTTACATGTTACGTAAGAAGCTGTATCTTTTTTACAGCTAGGACACTTAGAAGAATCAAGCCTAGAAGTGCCGCCCTTTTTACAAGAAGAACAAATCCACTTATATCGATTCTCTATACCTTTGACCAATCCGCAAACGCATTCCCAATCGCCCAACTCATAACTAACATATTCTAATGAAAGATCTTCGCTATGCTCTATGGGAAAAACATCACGGAAAACTTTTTCCAACCCTATTTTTTCACGCTCTGAAGGCAAAAAATCCAACTGGACAAAATCATTGAAAGATTTCGACTGCACCTCAATTAAATTAGGCAGAGAGACCACTTCCTTGATCTTACCAAAAGACTTCCTGATCACCCCCATGCCTTTCTGGAGTAAAGACATAAAAAAGCTCCCAAACCGCTAGAATTTTAAAAATATCAAACACAAAACGAGCAAGCTTAAAAGCTTACTCCCCAATAAAAAGCTCTCCTGTTAAATTTATTAACAGAAGAACCTAAATATTTATGCAAACAAAAACAAGATGAAAATAGATTATGATAATTCTACTTTAGCACCCGCAGCTTCTAAAGCTTCTTTCATTTTTTTAGCATCATCTTTAGGAGCAGCTTCTGCGATAACACATGGAGCTGAGTCAATTTTTTCTCTTGCATCTTTAAGAGATAAACCATCTATTGCAGACTTAAGAGCTTTAATAACTTTAATCTTTTCTGCACCAGAATCTTTTAATGTAACTTTGAACTCATTTTTTTCTTCAGCAGGAGCAGCGGCTTCGCCAGCAGCAGGAGCAGCAGCAACTGCTGCGGCAGGAGCAGCGGCTGAAACGCCAAATTCTTCTTCAATAGACTTTACAAGACCTGCAAGCTCAACAACAGATAATTTTTTTATTTCTTCCAATATCTTTGATGACATAAGAACCTCTCTCAAACAGTCAATTTATAAACAAACTTACCCATAAACAAATTCATTACTCACTAGCCTTTTTCTTTTCAACTTCTTTAAGCGCATACGCCAATTTTGCAACAAGCATATTCAATGATCTAGCTAAGCCAGAAATAGGGGCCTGCAACGTTCCAGCAAGTTGCGCAACCAAAACCTCTCTTGGAGGCAATGACGCCAAAAATTTTACCTGATCTTCACTTAAATATTTAGATTCAAAAAAACCAGATACAACTTTTAACGAATCATTATCTTTTGAAAAGTCAACTATGACCTTAGCAACGGGAGCAACATCCTCAGAAACAAAAATCATGCCGACTTGATCCTTAAAAGTATCTTTGAAATCTCCTATACCATCAATACCATCGGCAGCAATTTTCATTAGACGAGCTTTTGTGACTCTTAATTTCCCACCACGCTCTCTCAAGGATTTCCTAAGAGAAATCATGCCTTGAACACTAAGACCCTTGTAATCCACCAAAAAAGAAGCCTTAGACTGAGCAAACATATTATTAAATTCTTCTACGATTGCTTCTTTTTGTTGTCGATTCATTTTTTAACCTTCGAATTAATTAACGCCATCAGCGCTTAACAAAATACCAGGACCCATAGTAGAAGAAACCGATATTTTTTTTATGAACTTACCCTTTGACGACGCCGGCTTGCTTGACCTAATTGATTTAACCAATGACTCCAAATTTTCTAAAAGCTTATCTTCGCCAAAAGAAACTTTTCCAAAAGCCGCATGAACAATTCCGGATTTATCATTTCTAAAGGAAACTCTTCCCTTTTTCAATTCAGAAACTATCCCTGCAACATCAAATGTTACCGTTCCAACCTTATTATTAGGAAGCAAACCTTTTGGTCCGAGAATTTTAGCAACTTTACCAACTAAACCCATTAAATCTGGAGTTGCAACAGCAACATCAAAATCTAACCAGCCATCTTTGATTTTTTCAATCAAATCTTCCGCACCAACATAATCAGCTCCGGAATTTTTTGCCGCTTCCTCATGGTCGCCTTTAGCAAAAACTAAAACCTTAACTTTTTTTCCAGTTCCATTAGGAAGAAGAACCGAACCACGAACTGTTTGCTCTCCTTTAGATGCATCAATTCCTAAGACAACATCAACATCCGCAGATTCATCAAACTTCGTATAAGAAGATTTAACCATTAATTCAAGACCATCTTTCCAAGAACCAAATGGCTGAGAAACACCTGAAACAGATTCTTTAGCTTTTTTATGTTTTTTACCTTCTTTAACCATAATTAGTCCTCAACAGATATGCCCATACTTCTAGCGCTACCAGCAACTATTTTTTTAGCAGCTTCTACATCAAATGCATTCAAATCCTGCATTTTAGCCTTAGCAATTTCCTCGACATCTGCCCATTTTATACTTCCAGCAGATTCTGAACCAGGCTTTCCAGATCCTTTTGCAAGACCTGTCTTTTTTCTGATTAATTCAGAAACAGGAGGAGTCTTTGTTATGTAATCAAAAGATTTATCGGTATAAACTGTGATCACAACAGGAACAGTTTCGCCCTTCCTTTTTGCTGTCTCGGCATTGAACTTCTTACAAAAGTCCATAATGTTAACACCATGCTGACCTAACGCCGAGCCAACTGGAGGAGCAGGAGTCGCAGAACCACCTTGGATCTGCAATTTTATATGAGCTTTAACTTTTTTCAACATAATTCATAACCTTAAAATAATAATTCAATATTATCTTTTGACCTGATCAAAACCCAATTCTACAGGAGTCAATCTACCAAAGATGCTCACCATAACGGTAAGCCTCTCTCTTTCTTCATCAATCTTATCAACAACACCAACAAATCCTGCAAACGGCCCACTATCAATATGAACCTCATTGCCAACCGTGAAAGGTGCCTTTTCTTTAACAACCGCAACTTCTCCGCTAATCTGAGAAAATATTCTTTTAACTTCTTTTTCGGAAAGAGGAACTGGCTCTCCACCACCAAGAAATAACGACACTCTGGGTATCGACCTTACAAGCTGATACGATTCTCCAGCCATCTCCATCTGAATTAACAGATATCCAGGGAAAATTTTTTCACGCTTAGACTCTTCCCCAGAGAAAAAACTAGCAACTTCGCTTGTCGGAATAACAATATCCCCAAACTGATCCTGTAGATTATTTTCTACAATTCGCTTTTCTAAGTCTTTTTTTACTATATCTTCAAAACCGGTATAAACCTGAACAACATACCATTTCTTCATGATTTACCAAAAATTATATGGGAAAGGGTGGAAAAACAACTACAAAACATGTTGATTATATCACAAATTAACTTATTATCCACTTTATAATGTATGTAAATGCCGCATCCATAAGACCTATTACTATCGCAAAGAAGAAAGCCAAGATGCAAACGATGATAACAGACCCCACCAAGTCATCCCATTTAGGCCACGTCACTTTATCAAGTTCTGCTTTTACCTCTTGGAAAAAAGTGATCACTTTATTCATTTGTTACCTCTCATGCCTCCATTAAAAATTAATTGGCAGGCCAGGAGGGACTCGAACCCCCAACACGCGGATTTGGAGTCCGCTGCTCTACCAATTCGAGCTACTGGCCTAAGACCAAAAATTAAGACTTTATTTCTTTATGCGTATGATGCTTGCGGCATTTTTCGCAATATTTATTAAGTTCTAATTTGCCAAAAGCACGCTTCTTCGAAACCATCTGACTGTAATTTCTATTCTTACACTCAGAACATTGAAGAGTTATAACTGTTCTATTTTTTGCCATTGTATACCTAAATAATATTTAAATTCCTTAACCCCAAATTAATTATCTATAAAGATGTCCGTCTTCGCCTACCGGCTTCGTTCGGGACAGTCTTCGTCAAACTTTCTAATGTAATCCACTTAAATTCACATGGCAAAGCCAGACGAAGCCCTGCGTAGTTTATAAAACGAAGCATGGGCGAAGACTGGAGCCCGCGACCGGGATCGAACCGGTGACCTCTCCCTTACCAAGGAAGTGCTCTGCCAACTGAGCTACGTGGGCCAAACCTTAACTGGCTTGCCAGCCGTAGCTTTATGCGTAGGCTGGAGCTGGCAACTGGACTCGAACCAGCGACCTGCTGATTACAAATCAGCTGCTCTACCAACTGAGCTATGCCAGCACGAAATTCATTCAAAAAATCGTACGCGCTATGTCCATCTTCGTCCATTCAACAAGCTCAGGACTACGTCGGGACAATCTTCGTCAAATTTTCTAATGCAAGCCAATTTAAATTCATATGGCAAAGCCAGACGAAGCCCTGCGTAGTTTATAAAAACGAAGCATTGGCGAAGACTGGAGCGGGAAACGGGGCTCGAACCCGCAACCTACAGCTTGGAAGGCTGTCGCTCTAGCCAATTGAGCTATTCCCGCATATATGGGGAGAACAGGATTCGAACCTGTGAAGGCAGAGCCAACGGATTTACAGTCCGTCCCCTTTGGCCACTCGGGAATCTCCCCAAACTTATATTTATAAAATTTCAAAAAACATGTTGTGGAAAATATCTTTTATGAGATAACAATCTTAATTGTTTTAGTGGATATTTCAACAATTTTTTATTTCAAGCTCTCTTACGCTTAAATCGTCTTCATAATAATTCAAAAATGCAAAGCAAATTTTATCAGATAATGATGTCTCTTCTAAAAGATCATAGATGATTTCGGGCCATTCAATAACCGAATAACTATTTTCTTGGCTCAAATACTCTTCAAATCCCATATCAACGAAACCATCAACACTATCCAATCTATACAAATCAAAGTGATGCATCATTTTTCCATCAAGCATTTTATATGTTTTTACATATGTAAAAGTCGGACTAGTTATAGTCTCTTTAATGCCAGACTGCCTCAAAAATTCTTTAATAAATGTCGTCTTACCTGCACCTAGCGGCCCCTGAAATGTAAATATTTTTTTAGATTTTAAGGCTGGAATAAAATATTTTTTAACAATCTCAGAAATGTCGCCTAGCTTGAATCCTATTTTTTTCATAATTTCTTTAACCTCTCAATTCTACGTCTCTCTTCTTTCGACAACTTTTGAGAATTACCTTTTTTCTTTCCGACATCATAAATATCATCATCTTTAACCGACTCATATCCAGACAACATCGCCTGTTCCATCATCAAATCTAAAGCCTCACTTTTGTCAGAATGGTATTTTTCTATATCACCATTATCAAAATTATTTTCTACTTCTTGCATCAATGTATTTTGAAGTATCCCATAAAAATCAACAACACTAACAACTTCAGCTCCTCGGTTTATAGCCTTTTTGATAATCTCTCGATCCATTGTAATGACCATTAACTCTTTTTTAGAATTTTCTTCAATGTAATTTTTTATCCATTCATCTGCATCACTATTTTGCCCAGAGAAAATAACTACTATTCCATTTCTAATTTCCCTGGTCGAACGATTTGGCATACCACCGTCAAAAACAACAATTATCTCCTTTATTTTTTCTCTCTTCTTTTTATAAAATCCAAGCTGTTTGATAAATTGATCTCTTTGTTTATCTAGCTTGCCCTTAACTTTATGAAACATACTTCTCAGTAAATTGTAACCATCAATTAGTATGATCATTTTTTAAAATCCCGTCTGTTTGCTTTAGATCTTACGTTTTATTATAATTCCATTTAGCCGTTCTTTCTCAGTATAGTTCAATCAATAAAATCATCAAAAAGGAACCCATGTCGCATATAATTCAGATGAAAAGACAAATAAAATCTATCCAAACTACTAAGAAGCTAACACATGCAATGAGACTGATATCGATGTCCCTCTATTCACGACTCGATAGGCAAAAAACAAAAATCGAATATTTCCAAAATAACGTCACATCTCTTTTCCACAAAATTATGTCCAACTCCAAAAAGAAAAATAAATTATTTTATGGAGATATTTTAGATGCAAATCCATTAATCATTATTGTCTCATCAACCAAAGGTTTTTGCGGTGGATTAAATGAAAATTTATTTAGGTTTATCGAAAAAAATCTGTTTATCGAAGAACATCAAGAACCAAATTTTATAGCTCTCGGACAAAAAGCAAAAAATTTTATTGAGGAAGAAGAATTAGGGAATATTATTGAAAGCGTCACAGAACTAAACTCAAACAATTTCTCAATAATTTCAGAAAAAATAACAGACTTAATAATTAAAAAAACCCCACAATTTTCTTCAGTAACAGTCTATAGCAATTATCTTAAGAACTTGTTCTATCAATTCCCACAAAAAATAAGCTTGCTCCCTTTAAAAAAGGATGCTAGTTCTAAAAAAATTAATGCTCATGAAGAATTCGAGGAAGAAATAATTTGGGAACAAGACAAAAAAGACATAGAAGAATTTATCTCCAATTTCTATCTAAACACTTCTCTAAAAAATACTCTCTTTCAAGCATTGATTTCTGAATATGCAGCCAGGTTCATGGCCATGGATAATGCTACAACAAACGCCAAAAAATATTTGGAAAATCTGACACTTCAATTCAACAAGCTCCGCCAGGCTTTAATAACTAAAGAGGTATGCGAACTGTCGGTTAACTTGTAGAAACTAAAAATATCTTTCATGCATATACCATATCATCTTTTATGCATCTCATAATAAATGTTCTAACCGAATCTAAATAAGTAACAGTCACTTTTCTTTTAAACTCTTTTTTCAATAACTCGGTAAATCTAAACCTGTTATCGAAACAGCTTGTCTTTGTATCTATGAGAATATTTATATCACTTTTCTTACCTGCCTCATCCCTGGCAAATGATCCAAATAGAATAATGTTATCTATGTCGAATTCTTCCTTGAGAAAATCTTTGTTCTCTCGCAAGAAGCCCAATATATGTTCTTTTGTAAGATTACTTGTTTCCATGTTTTTTCTCGTAAAAATAGATTTAAATTACATGGTCATTATACCAGAAAGATAAACCTATAAAAAATACCCCGTCGCAACCGCGACGGGGTATAAAATTCAGCCTGTTGTTTTGTTTCTTAGAAGCTTACTCCAAGTTTGCCCCAGAGTGCCCAACCTGCAAGAGCTGAGTTGCTTCCTTGAGCAAATTCCCAAGATCCACCAATTCCAGCAAGAATTGGGAATCTCCAATCGTAATTGAAGCCCATTCCTGTGAAAATCTTGTGTGTTACATAAACCGGCGAAGTAGCTGCAGCTGGAATTAAGTTCGTTGATAATATATATCTATCATCCCCACTACCTCTGCTATACCAATATGAATCTGAAACAGCAAAGGCTCCTCCAGACGCATCATAGTCTGAGCTTGCAATTGCGTATGTATTTTCTGGCCAGTTTTTCACCATAACCGATTCGCCTTCTTTGGCAAATAAGTTATATCCTAAATCCCATGTAAATTTACCCCAATTCAAAGCAAAAGAAGCCATTCCTTCAAACATGCTTCCTGGATGTACTCCAACTTCTCTTGTTAAAACATTTGCAAGAGGGAAAACACCGGTAGATCCAATCTTACCACCTAGAAGATAAAAACCATGTCCAATTGTCTTATTTGATAAATTGTATAGTGCGGTACTTTCATGGGTCGAGTATGTTATGTTCAAAGTCCTCATCTCAGTTGAATCAAATAGATATTTATAATTTGCGGAATATATCATTTCTAAAGATTTATTTCCCGACTTCCATAACTCAAAAGCACCATCGATTCCCATTCCTAAAGCAAAGTGTCCGCCATTTCCGCAAACAGCTTCAAACAACATATCCCCATTTGGGCTACCGCCTGTTGGAATTGTCATGCAAACATTAACACCGCAATGTTTTTTCTCGCTATACATGAAATTATAGCCCAATGTTACATCAACATCAGCAACACCTGACGTGCTATCGGATCCAATTTTTGCATGGGTAAGTTTATATTGCCTATATGTTGCATTAGTATTTTCATAATTTCCAGATAAAAAGTCACCTAGAGTAGCTGCAGCATGAGAAGGTGAACCTGCCGCTGCTTGAGTCAATTGGTTACTTGTACTTGTGTAACTTATTCCCATGTTGTTTTTTACTTCAACTATTGGTGCCGTAACTTTTAAGTAAAGTCCCTTAGCAAGTTTATCTAATTTTTGATGGTAATCTAATCGTACACCATATGATTCAGAATCAGGTCTTAATTGACCTCTAACATTTATATAAGGTGCTGTCGCCCCCAAAAATATAAAACTTGGGTCAAGCAATAAGGATTGATAATGCATATGTAAATTTCCTGGAGCACCATCCTTGTGAACCCAAATAAAATCTTGAATGTCGCCTGAATAAGGGTTCCACAAAGTTTTGTTAACATTTGGAGCTATACCGTTTGCATTGTTGTGCATTCCGAAGTATTTGCCAAGATCTGTGTCATTTTCTGATTGCTGCCAAAAAGGAACTGCTTGAATTGCTGCACCGAATTTGTCCCCGCTTTCATCGATAGCTCTTGTTGTTTTATGCCAAGTTGTATTTTCCATCGCCATGTTTTCATTGTGTGAACGTGGCATCAAAAACGTTTTGTTTGTGTGCATCTTTGCAGAAACTGAACCGAATCCGAATGCGGCTAAGAGAACGCCGTAGACTAGTTGTTTTCTCATACTACTCCTCCTGGTTATAAAAACAAACTTTCAAAAAACATAGACTAATTGTAGACACCAACAATAAAAAAAATCAAGAACAATAATCAATTAATTTTACCCTTTCGAAATTATTTTTAAGGAAAAAAACTTAACATTCCAACACATACCGGTTACACAACCGATATAGAAATTAACAACAATTTCACTGAATAAAGAAAATGCCTGCACCGAAAACAACATGTCAACAAAACAAAAATTTTTTATTCCAATAATTTCTCTCGGCCATATTTTACACCATCTATATCCCGCATCATTTTTTTAATATCTAAAGATAATCCAGAAATATATTTATGCATCAATTCATAATATTTGGGAATCTCATACGCCACATTCTCTGCAATTTCCTCTTTATAAATATGAGAAGTAAAGTTTCTATCTTTAATCATTTGCAACAAAACTTCAGAATCAACCTCACTAATTACTTTTGCCTGGCAAGATTCTTTGATTATATTTTTGGGGGAACTATTAATAATCAGGCAACCCAAAACATTTTCTAAATACTTTTTTAGGTACTTCCAAAAAAGCTCAGCGCAAAATTCAAACGATTGAATCATAGATTTTCTTTGAGATATAACAAAATCAACTTTATACATGATTTTAGATATTTTCTCATCATCTATATTTTGGGCCAAGTCATAAAATTCTATAGATTTTCTAAGGTCTTCTAATGCATCAAGCAATTTTTTCTTTGATAATTCTATATTCACCACAATATTGCCTCACTCAGTACATGCTCTCTAAATTCCTTGTCGACCGAATTCAAATCCACAACATCTACAAAAACTGGGATCGTAGTTGATTCTATTAAATCATGTAGTTCCCATACTATTCTGTAATCTATTTTGGAACCATTATCTAGCGCAACATCTATGTCTGCTCCTTCTGAATGTCTACCTCTAGCTCTAGAGCCAAATAGATAAATTTTACAATCAGGTAGATCCATGCGAATTATTTTAATTATTTTTTTTTTATATTCTTCTTTTACTTTTTCTTTTTCCATTATTTATTTCACAACAAAATTAATTAAACGGTCTTGGACAAAAATTACTTTTATAATTTTTTTATCTTGCAGCCATTTTTCAACAATCTTTTCGGCTTTTGGTTGAAAATCTTTTTGGGAAATTCCTTTTGGTTCTTTGCTACTTCCACGAAGTTTTCCATTAACTTGAATAACTATTTCGACAGTGTCCTGCGCTGCAAGTTTCTCATCAAACTTTGGCCATTTGCAATCTTCTAATTTTTTGCCAACCAATTTTTCAAGAAGTTCACTTGAAAAATATGGAGCCATTGAAGAAAATGCCGTTAAGAATTTTTCAAGAATTTCTTTGTTTAATTTTAATTTATTTGCAGTCAAATCATTTAAATATTCCATTACAGAAGAAACAGCAGTATTAACTTTGAATGCAACAATCCGCTCTTCATAATCTTTTAAAAACTTATGAAATCTTTTTAATGATTCTTCCGACATATCTTCTGAAATATTTTTTTCATCATTTAAGAATGTCCATAAACGAACCAAGAAATTTTTTATGCCTTTGATTGAATCGGTCTGCCATTCACAATCCATGTCAGGTGGTCCGATGAAAAGCATGTACATTCTCAATGCATCAGCGCCATATTCACCAATTATTTCATCAGGGTTTACAACATTGCCTTTAGATTTTGACATCTTTTCAACACGTCCACTTTTTTCTGAGTACATGCAAATCATGCCTTGATTGAAAAGTTTTTTGAATGGTTCATTAAAAGGCAAATATTTTAAATCGTATAAAACTTTTACATAAAATCTTGCATA
>Ga0180433_10006254_pt1 | contig 15681 bp, 7 predicted proteins | sample SS_ome_8_FD_132980 | JGI IMG/M metagenome (GOLD analysis project Ga0180433, IMG submission 132980) | Hypersaline lake sediment archaeal communities from the Salton Sea, California, USA - SS_1_D_1 metaG | ecosystem: Environmental > Aquatic > Non-marine Saline and Alkaline > Hypersaline > Sediment... | reverse complement strand
TTGATCCCATTTCATATTTAATGTGTACCGGACAAGATTGACAATGCTCCCGATCATTTTTGCATACTTCATTCCATTTTTTGATTCTGTTTCTTCACCTAATGCATTAATTAAGTGGAACGCTTTATGAAAGCGCCAACATTTATTTTGTTTTTTTGGAAAGAAGGAATTTTCTTGGTCGAATGGCCTACAATTATTTCCTTATAGCGATGATAAACATCTTCAAGCACCCGCAAATTGCGCGCCAAGGTTACAGGGTTACAAGACACATAATCTGCACGCTTCGGCTTTATCTCAATCATCGTTCGCAGCAAAGCATTATCCGACACAGTTCATCAAGCAGCGAGAAAGTAGATTCTAATTCTCTTCTATCTCGAAAAACATTGACTTCGCCTGTTCAATACCGTGCTTTTTAATTACCAAATGGAATTCGTTCAACACCCCCGCAACCACCTCTGAACCGACCTGCTCATGCTGAACCCCCTCTTTCCCTTTAAGATGTTATCTATATTTAGAACGATCTTATCACATGTGTGAATTTTTGTAATGACTTTTTGTCAATTAGTTGGAGATATCTGTCAACAGCTTAACCTGGCCTGCAGAGTGGATTTTTAGATTGACTTTTCTTCCTCTATCTATTCTATATATATTTAGTCCTTTTAATAAGCGTTCCATAATGGCTCAGAACAGACAATATACCCGATACTTACCACGGGCTCACCGTTTTGAAATGCTTCGGATGTATAACATGCCCTTATCCATCGACTTGATTAATGTGGATTAGAATCTGTTCGTTTTCACTTAAATCCGAAACCTCTTCCCTTCGTATTTGGGACATTAACACATCTATCGGATTTTTGAAAAGAAAATGCTTTTATCAAAAAATCAATCTACCAAGCATCACGTTCTGAACGAAATTATTAATCAATTAACTGCCTAAACATACAGCAAAAGCAGGTAATCCCTAATAAGGCCCTGCTGCTTTTTAAACTTTGACAACTAATTTTTATAGAGTGCATACGAAAATATCTTTATAAATTTCATATAAGTAATAACAAGAGGGCCAAATTTAGATTTTTCTTTATTTCTTTCATTCTTGAAATGAAATTTTCCAAAACCACTATAATATATACTTCATTTACAAAGATTGTTTTCTATATCCGTTTGGAAAAACCAAAAATTCTTTGGAATAAGAGGCGGCTCCATATATAAAAATGAAAAAATATTTGATAAAGTTGACGGTTTAGTCAATGTAAATATCTATTCTCTTTAACATCACTTTCTTTACAGAAGAAGTGAAATTAAAATGTAATGTTTCCCAAGCGGAAACAAGGAACTGTGTATTAAGTTCCTTGTTCTTATGTTATTTCCTTTATTTCATATATACGCTATTCACCACAAAATTCGCTGAATCTGAAGAATATCATAGTCTTGTTTTTAAATCTTTAGCTCACACCTAGTGCCTTAAACACCGCATCTATAGGATCAGAGTAAAACACTGGCTGCACTTTTACCAATAAATCTGGTGGAACTGTCTGTAAGTCCATAACCGATGCTGCAGGTATTAACACTTTCTTGGCCCCAGCATCTACACATACTTGTAAAGTATTTGCAAATCCCTCAACTTTGGAAATAGTACCCCCGACTGTCATATTACCAATAACGACTAAACTCTCCTGCGTTGGCTTTCCCAACGCTCCTGAGCAAAGACCAATTAATTCAGCAATCGCTAACTCATTCGTTAGGCCAATTCCTTGCAGATCACTTATGTGCATGAGATAGTCTTTTGTTTTGGTACTAATCGTATTACTAATACTTTTACTATTAGCCGTAAAGAAACGAAATGCTGTATCAAGGCTTTCCTTTGCATCACGGTTTGAACCAACACCTGATTTATCAAATTTACCGGTTCCACTAACAACTTGATTTTCGAGCTTATAAATGCCAATCATTCCAGAATGGCTATGTCCAGCAACGTAAACATGTCCTGGTTTACCCATACCTTCTGGAATCAGTTTACCTCCACCTTGTTCTGGGACTGATACGTAATGTTCCTCTAACGTTTCCTTATCAATATAAGAGAACATCACATCATAAAACTCCATTCCACCAATTTTCTTTAACTGTTCCTTAACACGTCGACGGCCCTCAAGTGCATACTCCAGTACCTCACTTAATTCTTCTTTTGTAAAATCTCCATGTGGATAGAGGAGCTTCAACATTCCAGAAACAGTTCTCTTTACCGCATTCGTATCACGCTGGTTTAAATTATTACCTAGCTTGAAATAGCGATTAATTGCATCACTGAATGTACGTTTACGCATTTCACGAAAAAATTCTGCAAGATAATCAACAATAAATCCATATTTTTCAGTGATAATGTCAGGTCGCATTTTCGGAATCTCCCAACCAGGAAGGTAATAGTGCATCCGATCAAAGAATGCCGAATCATTTGCCATTTCTTCAGGGAATGGTGCAAACAAGTGTGATGTTTTAATTAGTGTGTCCACACTTTGATTGATATTGCCGACAAATACCATGGAAGCAGAAGCATTCTTTTCTTCTTTACCTCTAGCAAAAGAACCTGATGCCATGTAATCCTTCATAATTTGAATGCCGTCTTTATCTTTAAAACGGATACCCGCAACCTCATCAAAAGTAACACAATCCCACATCCCGACAAGACCTACTTTTCTTGTAGACATATTATAAAATAGATTTGCTACGGTTGTTTGTCCACCCGAGACGAGAATCGAATTTGGTGATAACTCCTTATAAACATGAGATTTTCCTGTACCACGAGGCCCCAGTTCACACATATTGTAATTATTTTCTACAAGGGGAACCAACCGCAGTAACAAATGCCACTTTACCCGCTCTTCTAGTTGCGTTGGTTCCATTCCTACTGAACGAATTAAGACATCAATCCATTCATCTTTTGTGAAGCTCTTTCTCCCATCAAATACCTCTTGAATGTCCATATTTGGCATTTGAATTGGTTGTAAGCTACTAACATTAAAGGGATTTGAGTTTCGAACCTCTTCATCATAAAAATAATCAACTTTGACCATACACCATATGCCACCGACAAGGAGCTTATCAAACTCTTTCACATACATGGATGAAATAGGAACGCCTTTTAAACCAAGGTTTGAAAACTCCGCTTCATAAGTATCAATTTTGGGATTTAATGCAACTGTTACCTTGTCAATAACGGAGTATTGGCCATATTCCCGAATGCGTGATTTTATCTTTTCCGCCTCATCAGGACGAACAAAGTTTTCAGATAGAATTTTCTTCACCCGTTCAAGGCCTTCACGAATACTGTCCTCATCGTCAGTTGCAGCATACATCCCTAGTAAATACTCGAGCACGTATACTGGAACGTTCGCTCCCTCTTTAATAAGGGTCGTTAAATCTTTACGTACAACTCTTCCAGCAAAAACGTCATTCAATTTTTTATCTAAATCAACAGTTATTCCTTCATTCGCTCTTTCTTTCACTCACGGTCCACCTCCCTATTAAAAATCGAAGTCGCTAATAATACCCAAGTTGATGTTAAATGGTATTTTTTCCACTACAACACCTGTCTCAGTATCCTTTATGGTTAAATAATATGTTTTATTTCGATCATAAGGAATGCTCTTTAATACAAACCTTATTTTGAAAGTCCGATCAGCAGGATTATCAAAGGGGCGATCTCCTATAATCGTTTCCTCGTTAGATATTACAATTCCCTCCTCATCAGCCATATAGATGACAACTGTTCGAGGGGTTGTCTTGTCTTCCACCTTTTCGGTTTGGAAAAATTCAAGATTAAAAATGCTATTTGTTATCTTACGGGTTGTATTTGTAAGTTTAATATCAACTTTTTTAATTACCTTGGCACCTTTTTGTCCAGTACGTTTGTTTTTAAACGATAAGAGTGGGACGACAATCTCTTGCAGACTTGCACCACCATGAACAAAGTTAATACCTGAGCCTTGCATTTTGTATCTGAGTGTTGCCTTTGGCAAATATGCTGTTAATTGCTGCTCATTTTTTATTATGGATGACAGGTTGATAGCTAACTGTCCTGATACTTCACGCTGATCCTTTGAAAGTATATAGCGACGTTTAACTTCAATACTATCTATTGAATCTTGTCCAATCTTATCACTTTCTTCTAATTCATCCCTTTGGTAAAGGAAACCATGATCGGCAGTAATAAACACATTTGTTCCACTCAAATCATCCCGAATAATTTTAACTAAGTCATACAATTGGTTTAATGAAGTTTCAACAGCATTAAATGTATAAACTTCTGTTGAAGCCTTATCTCCCATTGCATCAATCGTATCGTGATAGATGTATATGAGTTTTTTACCCTTAAAGGTTTCTCTTCTTCCTGCTTTATTCATTGCTAGTACATCTTGAAAATGAACAGCACTGCTTTCAGCCACCTTTGATTCAATAATCTTTTTCCGATTTTCCAAACCAGAGGAATCTTTTCCATCAACAAATACCCTAGCATTTGTATCTATATCAATTTCATTGTGTGGTAGGAGTGATGACATTCCAATTTTTGTAACTGAAGGCGCAACACCGAGTAATGTTTCCACATCACAAACTCCCATTGTCTCAGTATTAAGACGATCAGCCAACTCAACACCTATTTCATAACGCATCGCATCCGACACAATAACAAAAACTCGTTCCCCTTTTCTAACTTTAGAATCAATGAATGAAGAGTAAAAGTCTTGCTGATTTTTTATTCCGGGCAATGACCAGTCCTGTGTCATTTCAGACTCAACCGCTTGCGACCAATGGGAACTCAGCTCACTCATATACCAATTAGTATATAGATTTTCTACCAACATTTTTAACTTTTTCAATAAATCATGATTACTTTCTTCATCATAAGCCACATAAAACTTACGGTAATATGTATCCATTAAATGATAGTCATTTACATATGCTTGATACAAATCAATTGCCCGTCCTTGTGGGATACCTTGACGATGTTCTTTATAAAACTCATGAATTTTAACAGTGTAATAAAGTGCCTCATATACGGAAGCAAATTTATCATAGTAATGCTTAGCTCTTCTCAATTTAATGAGTTTCGTGTATTCTTCATAATCCTCAAGCTGTGTAACCAATCCATTAGCTATATAAATGATGATTGCTCGGTCGATATATGGAAAAGTATCCGCCTGTTTAAATGATTCAACAGGTAGATGATTGATAATGTTCGAAAGTTGAATTTCTTGCTCAGTCATTTTAGCGTATTCATCAAACACCACATAGTCAGTCTTATGGTGCATCCAATGGTCAATAAACACAACTGCATTTGTTTTATTTCGATTGGATATAAAATCACTAAGTTCATTTAGATTTTCTTCTCCAACCAATTGACTGAATGCCGTTACTGCTAGATGGATGAACAAGGTTTTTAGACTCTTATTCTCCCGTTCATAACCATAGTGATTAGAAACATAATTCCAGAACACTTCAATATCAAAAAACTTCTCCAGAAGGGAAAGATATTTATTCTCATCGTCATCCAGAGTATCCATTAATACAGCCTTTAAAACTTCTTCAAAATCAGGTGTTCTAACGTTACATAAAACACTCATAATAGAAAGTTCAATGATTTGCTCTGAGTAGTTTTCTATATTTAATGCTGAAAACTTTTTAAAACGTTCCTTATTGTTAAAAAATCGTTCATACTTTTTGATTACCGCTCGAAGTGATGGGTCTATATGCAACTCACTTAGAATAAGTGATATTCGATCAGCATAGAACGTTTTGGAATAAAAAACTGTATCTGCTAACCAGTTGTCTTCCACACCCAATTCCATATTTGTATAAATTAAGTAAGAGGACGTAGGATCTTCTTCTTCAAGCAAATATTTCGTCTGAAACTGGTTACGTTCAGTAAGTGTATGAACCTTTACTTTATCAACTGTAAGATGTTGAATATCCTCATTGAACTCATCATCCTTGTCCACCCAGAACACTATTTTCCGTTGTTCACCATCTTTTAATGGCTCATTGAATATATCTGATAATGCAGATTCTATTTGATTTATGTCCATTTACTTCACCTACTTTCTATTTACATTATAGTGCAAAGATACACCAGCAAAACACTGATGTATCTCTGTTAGAGTTAATTAAATTTTTGCGACGAGTCCTTTGAATTTTTCATAATTCACTTTAACTCCATCATCTAAGTCTATTTCAATTTGCATATCCGCCATGTGGTGAAGTAATTCGTCGTACGCCTTCAATTCATCAATCTTCTTATCAAGGGATTTGAGTTCTTTCTTAGCATTACTAATCTCTTTTGCCGTAGAATCCCCTTCAATTATATTTAGTAGGTCTTTCTTTTCTGCATCTAGGCGAATCTGATAATCATGTAAATAATCGGTACGAATACGAGACAACGTCGTTTTATCATAACGATGCATATAAATTAGACAATTAAATGCCTTCTCCTTTCCGGATGTAAACAACCAATATATTGGACGCTTGTTGTATGACTTTACATGATCTTTATAAAAATCATTAATAAAATATCGTCTAAGTGTTTCTATTGCTGTTTCACCTTTCCTTCTACCCAAAGCATTAGCGATATAATCCAAATTGTCATTAAAATTACTTTCACCAAATGTTATCTGAACAAAGTTGACAAACTTTGAAACCATATCATCTCTGAAATATGCTCCTGGAAGGATGGGGAGGATATTGTCCTGATCAACTGGAAATGATTTATATCGTGTACGTTCAAACCCTTCACCAGCATAAACCAGACCGTCCTCATCAAGAGAGTAACGTCCAAATGAACATCCAATTGCATATGAGATGAAACTCTTAATGTCTTCCTCCAAATCTGCTTTTCGGATAGTTATATCATTATCATCAACTTTTGGAGATATTTCCCCTTGAAAACCATAAGTCTCTATAAAAATTTTGTTTAATTCCTCTTCCTTTGACCTGAGAAGATTGAATCGTTCTTCTGCGTATCTTTCCCATCGTTTAAAAATATTTTCTATAGTTAATTTATCTTCTTTGAATTCTATAAAAGGATGTGTTCTAAAATCCCAAGAAGTTTCATAATAATCCCATTCACTTTTAACCAATTCTAATATTTCATCTATTAAAGAAGTATTAATCCTATTATCATTAAGCACCGGAATTTTTGAAATATCTCCAGGATTTGCATTCAAAGTAGGATTTAAAATCTTTGAAAGATATTGGTGTACTTTTGAATTTAATAAACCCAAAAAATATTTATTATATTCATTTGCAAATAAGGCATTAGAAGCAGAACTAAATAAGAAGCCCTTTGGCAATAGCCTTATTGAAAACTTCGAACTCGTGATAGAAGTCCAAGATAAACCCTCTGAAAAAATATAATCTAAGTTAAGATTAACTGCCCTTATTCTACCCTCTTCATTTTTCTCATTCCTTAATCTGTATCCATCATTTTGCCAATTTACTACATCTACATAATTACCATACCATTTCCTGTATTCTCCACCATTAGCATAGGGAAACCATTTTTTATCTGATTTTTTTGCTTGCTCCCTATCCAGTCCTATTCCTATTCTATTAAATGATACTTCAAACCATGCCCTTACAAATTCTGCGTTTAGTCCTGTAGCCATACCCTTTCTTGTTTGTCCAAAGTCCTTGATTTTAGGTGCATTTTTAAACGCATTTATTCCACTATTACTTATCCAATACGCAATAGGACTCCCAGGGATATTACTAAAATTATCTTGATCAAAAGTGTACCTGTATGGCACAGATGGATTTTCAACAGCTTCTAATGTTTTTGTTGGCTGATTTTTAGCCCCTTTAAAATCAGTTAATCTTACATATTCTCCTAAAGTTTCACTAGGGTAATTTCTTAAAGTAAATGTACAAATTGGTACGGTTGCCTCATCAAAACCTGAGTATTCTAATTGAATTAAACTACTAATAGTTCTATTCTTAATGAGGTTTTGACGCAACTTTTCATATGAGGAAATGAACATCCATACAAATGGGGACATGAATCCCATTTGTCCATTATATTTTGTAGAGTGAAAACTATATTCTATAAATGCCGAAAATAGATCAGATTTCACATTAGGATAATGTTTAGTCAAATAGTTTGTTACTTCAGTATTCAAATACTTGTTAGCAGCATAAGGAGGATTTGAAATAAAAATGTCATATCTCATATCCATTATGGAAGTTTGTTTGACAAGCATTCTAAATAGGGGAAGTATACGATCTTTCATATTTTCCTCAAAAAGATTGCCCTGTTGTTGCTCAATTGCATTTAATCGTCCCTCAATAAAGTCAATATCATTAGAATCAAGTTTTATAAGTGAGCCAATTGCCTTTGCACTTTGGAACTGATTAACAAATATTTTTACTTTTTCAAATGACTCGCCTGATGATTCTCCTGCAATATACTCCAACTCTTCTTCCGTAACTGAATTTGTTTCCTGAATGGATGCCAAATTTATTTTCAATCCATCCCGTTCAATGCTTCTAAAAAAACGTCTATTATATTCTAATGCTTTCATAATAAGAGAAAAACTCGCTAACTGGAACGCTCGTCCATCAATGTCCAATCCATAGAGATTATTTTCGATAATTAGACGTGGAATTTCACGTTCCATGTATCCACATTTACTATAAATCTCAAACAAAACATCGAACATGTAAACCAATATATGTCCGCTCCCCATCGCAGGGTCAAAACATTTAATATCCTCTACTATTAATTCTCTATTAATAAAGGATGCTAATTCTTCCTCATAATCAACTACCTGGTTAGGATTTTCAAGATAAAATTCCCATTCCTTTATAAGATCACGGTGTTCTGGATGTGATTCAACCCAGTAACGTCCTAGTGTATTTTGTACCATATACCGCACAATCCATTCAGGTGTGAAAAGCTGTGTAGCAAATGGTATTTCCTCAGCTTTATATCGCTTCTTAGCTTGTATAACACGCTCATTTTCTTCTGCGATATAATATTGATATAGCCAACCTATGACTTCAACCTTTTCCCAGTTATCTTCGGGAATTACCTCTGTATTTGTCATTAATCTAATAAAGGAATCAGTTGAAAGAAGGCCATCTGGAAACAAGATTTCTGTATAATCATCAATCGTTTCAAACATGAATGGCATATAACGATTTAAGTCATTGCAATGCTTGATAATCAGGTATTTGAACAGTTCCTCTGAGTTATTGTTCATTTTTAGCTCATAGATATATTCCTTGTCCAAATCTAAATCTAACGATAATGCTTCTTTCATCATGTCTGGCTCTGTACTGCCAGCATTAGTAGAGGATAGTACCCTTACTTTCGTTGGCAAGTAGTCATTTACCTCCATAAAGCGTAAGGCAGTGAAACGGTTAAACCAAGTATAAGCAACTTCCTCCATCACTCGTTTAAATCCAATTTGATTAATACGATCAATTAATCTATCTCTTTGAGTCTTTTCTTCCTTTGAAAGCTGTCTGCCATCTATAAAGATGGCATCTGAGCTTTCAATGTCCGCCTTTTTTATGTTATCTTCTGTAATTCCAATCTTCATGGCCCTTGCTTCGACTTTTTTCAACAATTCTCTGCGTGCATTCGTAGCAAAAGTCTTGAGTGCAGTTTTATTCATCCAATTCACCTCAATTACTCTACAAACTCAATTTGTTTATTTTCTTTAATAATTTGTTTTAACTTTCTTGAAAGGGCGTTGATGTACTTATCGACATCATCTTCTGTAGTTAATGTTTTCACATTGACCAGCTTTGTTACCTTTACTGGTTGCTTTTGAATGGTCGGCTCTACAGGCGGTTCAATCACTTCACCACCAGGAAGTTTTCTTTCTTCCTCTTCTTTTTTACGTCTCCATTCTGCAATCTCCCGCTCGATATACCCTTCCATTTTTTCCTTGAAGCTCGTACTTTGTGAAACTGTTGCATCAACTTTGTAAATATCTGTAAAAGTATCTATATTCGCATTAAGTTCTTGATAGTAACGATTTACTCTTTCATTAGTTTCGTTGGATACACCATATTGTGATGTCAATAATGATAAGTAATCACTATCATCTTTTAATTTTTTTTGAGCGTTTTCTCGCTTCTCATTAAGGACACTATATATTTGTTCATCCATTGCATGAATGAGCTCTGGAATGTCCTTAATCTTTTTGTAAGGTATAGGATCCTGAAGTATAGACTGGAGCTTATTAATAACTCCCTCTACCTCTGCACCAATCAAATAGGATTTACTTTCATCATATTTACGTATGGCAGCCAATCCATCATCAAAGATCTTTTTCTGATCAGTACCAAAGAAACTTTTGACATAGACAATATCTTCTTCCCAATCAAGTAAATCATCTTCTAATTCCTTTAACTTATTGAAATAAGATACATTGTCTAAGCCACTATGGAACTGCTCAAAGTATTTTAATCCTTTATCAAGCAAACTCATCCCTGGATACTTTCTACCTTCATAACGAGCTTTGTACCCCTTAATTTCGTCTATCTGTTTTTCAACAAGTAGTCGAATGTCCTTCAATAGTCCATCTTCATCATCAGCTAAATCTGTTTTATTGAAAACATCTTTACAAATACTTTTAGCTGTTTTAATTAGTTTTTCGTCAACTTTTACCCTCTTCAACACAATGGCCTTGTCGGCTTCCTGTGTCTTTGTAAAAATCGTTACAAGTGTATTAACGTTATCTTCAGGTTCCAAGTATTCTGCATTATACCGAATTCGAATACGTTGTTCTTTTAATAATTGTGCAATTATTCCTGCTATATCAAGCGTCTTCCAACCATACGGCTTATCTCCGAAACGGTCGAATAAAATCTTAATTCGCACCTGCTTTTTCAAGTCGTCTTGTAAACTGATAAAATCAGCTACTTCCCGCTTAGCCAACTCATTTGGATTTACCTTCAAAGTTTCTTCAAAAGTCAATTGTTCATCATTTGAAGCAAGGATTGAAATTAAGACCCTCTCATTATCTAAATGTTCCTTTATATAACTGAGTTTTGTATAGACATTATCGACTAGCATTGTGAAGGCAGCATTAACTTTCTCACGAACAGTAGATCCTTTTATTTCTGCTTTATCACCATTGATAAAGAAAGCACTGTCCTTAATGGCTTCCTCCAAAAGCTCACGAACCCTTCTTCGGCGTTCACGAACTTCTGCTTGTTTATTATTAAAGATATTTTGAATGTTTTCAGGAAGTTGCGTAATATTCGTTTTCTTTCGGAACTCCTCAATACGTAATGCTTCACCGATTTCCTCAATATATGCCTCATTACCACCAAGTTTAATAATCATTTCCCCGTTACCTGAAGTCATCATCATTAATTCTTGCTCGGACTTATGGTAATGGTCTGATAAAGGAGAGAGAATTTGCATTCCTATATTGGATGTCTGATTCCCATAATTTTTCTCATCCATTTTTTGATTGTAGGTAAATGAGTATTCACTACTGTAACGGAAACGCTTTTCATCATATAGGTCTTGGAAGATGTAGTTTGCTAACTCCCGCTTCACGATGTCTTCATCAATATTAAGGGATTTGATTTCCCTATTGATGTCTTGTTCGTCATCTGTTAAAAAGATGAAATTATCCCCATTTTTCTGTACCAACGTTTGGGATATTAGCTTACGTAAAGAAACTTTAATTTTCTCTTTAAGCTGTAACTTATCCTCATCAATATGTGTAACCATTAGAGTAGCAATATTATCGAGATTTGCTGGCAGTTCTTTTACATATTTAATCATGAACAGAACCTTTAAAAGATCAATGTTAAAGTCATCATCTTTTAAAGCAGGATTTTCATATGCACCCTCAATTACTCTTGAAATGGATGGATTCAGAAATTCTTTTATTGTATCATAGAAGGCATAGAAAGGAATAAGCGTACCTTCCTCAGCATTTTTATAATGAAGTCCAGCCTCTTTAAATGCCGATAACATGGATCGTTCCCCTTCTGATAAATGTTTACCAGACGAGCCGTGTTTACGCACTTGTTCGAATACGTTTTGTAATAACTTGAATTGGTATGGGATAAAAGGGTAAACATCTGCAAATTCCTGCTCATTGTCGTAACCACGTAAATCCGCTGTGCTTTCTCGGAAACTAATTAAGTTCTTTAAAATCGCACTTTTTTCAGGATAAAGGACCTTTAATTTGTCATTAGCAAAATCTTTTTTCAATAGGATACGTTTTTTGATAACTTCATCCACCGAGATGGATGAAAGAGAAAGTCTTGTATCAAATCGCCCCTGGATACGAGAGAAGTCATCACCTTTGACTTTGATTATGCTATCAATACTTTCTTGGGAAGTAACCATAATCCAAACCTTACCCTTACAATGGGTTCCAAGATCTTCAGCAACTGTCTGCAGGTTCAGCATCAAACTACGGTTATCACCAATGTATTGGCCTATCTCATCCACTAGAAAGATAAGGTGGAAGTTTTCCCCCTTACTATTGATGTACTCATTTACGTCTTTCGCAAACTTTTCAATACTGATTTCGAAATTATTTACACCGTTCTCAAACCAATTTCGAGCAGACTCTTCCGTCATATCAGTTACTTTCGTTAAAGCACCAATGACAAAATCCGCATCAAAGTAAAAACTATTACGACGTTCTTCCCACGATTCACCAGCTAATGACTTAAATTCGGCTTTAAATGCATCATAGACTCCCTGTTTATCCAGATACTTCTCCATCTCTGCAACACCGGGTATATCTCCGTAATAACCACGATGCTCATAAAAAACCTTCATAAAGACACGGAGAATTGCGTCTTCTTTTGATTTGTTATCAAGTGAACCTTTTGAATCTATGTTGAACAGAATGACTTCTGTTCCCACATCAGCCGTTCTTTGCATATTCGCATATACAAGAGGGTCTTGTACTTTTTCTTGAAAGAAATCAATTGCTTGCTTACCTTTTACCTTCTTATTTTCAAGCAAGTAAGCAAGGATTTTTAGAAAGTGTGATTTACCGGAACCAAAGAATCCAGAAATCCATACACCCATCTTATCTGTTACACCATTAATCCCTTTTTGATAGTTCTCATAAAACTTAGAAAGGTGTTTTTGCAGCTCACGGGTAACAACATACTCGTCCAATTCCTGATAAATATTACCTTCATCTTGTTGAGCTACTTTAATGACCCCACGAATATCACGTTCAATGTCTTTTTGAAACATATCTTTAATAATCATCTAAATTCCCCCTGATTCATTAATCAACTAATCGGAATGCTCGGTAATAGTTATCATCCTTAAACTTTCCAAACAATTTTAATGACTGACCATCATATTTACCTGGAAAAAACATAATTACAGGTATATTGTCCAAAACTTCTTGCAAATTATTTAAGATATTGTGAGACCGAACAAATGGGTAAACCTTCCCTATTCCTGTGATAAAAACCACATTATAGTCATCCACTTGTTCCTTAATTTTATTTAGAAACACCTCCGGCTTAGCAAATGTTGTCATCGCTTTAAACAATGCTTCTCTGCCTTGACGTTCTTCCATTAAAAAAATGCGATCAAAAATTCTTTTTTCCTTTGTAATATCAATGAGCATCTTGTACAAATCAAACTCGATTACTCTTCGATTTGATCCTTCATAGTTCAATTGTCTTTTGATCCGTTTAACGTAATCTCTGATATAAAGCTCCTGATTCGGTTCGTAGTCAAACACATAAAAACTAATTTCGTTGCCCAAACCACGACCTTCGATAAATTTATCTTCTTTAATTTTATCAATAATTTTATCAGCCCTAGCTTTCAAGTTACTCATTCTGTCACCTCCTACTCACCCATAGCATGTACATAACGAGAATCGCCAATTTGAGTAAGATAATTTTTTATCGGTTCATCAATAATTAGCTTATTTAGTTCTTTACTCTTCCTGTTTCTTAAAATACCGCCTTCATATAATACTTGGATGTAGGCACGTTTTAACTTTTCAACATTAATATCACTCCAACTAGCTACCTTCTCACTTTGCTCTGCTTTAGAAGAAAAGAAGAGATTAATGTCCTTCTTCTCCATGAGGTAATCATTATTATGTAGCTTTTCCCCTATTACCTCATCCATGAACTCGAAGAACAGTAAATCAGTCTTCATAATGGCATATAGATTAAGGGTTTTCCCAGTTTCAATAGACCCCTCCAACAATAAAGCAGCAAGCGTTTCATCAATAACTTCTGCCCTTTTCATAACGGATGGCAGTGCTCTATTGATTCTTCCTTGGTTATTAAATTGAAACAGATTTTCTTCTTTTACTTTTTTTCTTATTTCATCTTTGGCTAAGCCCTGTTGTTTCAACTTTACAACCTGTTTTAACTCAAAAAGTAAAAAGGACGCCCCATTCAAGCTTGAAGAATATTCTAAATTCATTGTCATGCAATCAAACCTTTCAGACAGGACTATTTTCCCGCCTTATTTCTAATATTTTTTCAACAACAGCTAATCGTCTTTTTCCACATTGCTGCTGAACAACTTTTGTAAACTGATTATTTTTTATTAGTTTTTCTTGATTATTCTCATACAAGTTTTTAATTCCTTCTATCAGTTCATTTTCTAGAATTTTATTTTGCCAATAGGAATCAATGAGCTTGTTCAATCCTATAGCCAAATCTCTCTGCGTGCGGTAGAACAACTTTAACGTCATACAATTCACCTTCTAGCCTAGATTTTACTTATTTCTTATTTTAATCTTATTCAATTGGGCATTCAATGGTAAAGAAAGGCTCAATTACGATCAGTTCCTCTAATAAACCTATTGATAAGTGGCATTAGTTAGGATAATTCTAGAGGAAGCCACATTACATTGGGTTTGGTTCAAGGACGAACCACGACTAGAAAATTTAAATCTGTCCAACAATTAATGAGGAGTAGAAAGGGCCCCATCCTCAGGCAGAAATGTACCTGTTTAACTAATACTGCTTACTATGAAAAGTGTGGATTTGGAATGTACTATAAAAAGAGCTTTGAGGGTTATATGTTCGGGAATTACAACAAACATGGTATAAAAAAAGCATGAAATGATCAATTATTTAAGAATCTGATTTAAAAACTAGCTATTAATGACTTAAAAAATTCAACCTTCGCATCGAATAAATAGGATATTTTTCAAAGACTTGAAACGAAACTGAATCAACAGAAAGGGAAGTCAGAAAGGCAATTTGGAGACTTTGTGAAGGAGTTTGTCCAACTGAAACAAAAGAAAAAGAAGTCTCTCAATTTGTTTATTAACAAAAAAACCTCAAAAGCAGGCTATGATGAGTTGACATTCAATGAAGTAAAACAATAGCTGTATGCATTTGAATTTCAAGAATTAACTTCAGAAACTCTTCACCTATTTATTATTGAAATAAAAGCAGATGGCAACTCGAGGATCTTTTAATAATTCTCGATCCCATCTGCTATTTTATTTGATCAATTCTAACAACACACAACACTCCACATGGCTCGTATGCGGAAACATATCAACAGGCTGCACCTCAAGCGTCGAATACCCGCCATCCTCCAGCACCCGCAAATCGCGCGCCAGGGTTCCCGGGTTGCAAGACACATAAACCACACGCTTCGGCTTCATCTCAAAAATCGTCCGCAGCAATGCCTCATCGCAGCCT
>Ga0180433_10006253_pt1 | contig 15682 bp, 12 predicted proteins | sample SS_ome_8_FD_132980 | JGI IMG/M metagenome (GOLD analysis project Ga0180433, IMG submission 132980) | Hypersaline lake sediment archaeal communities from the Salton Sea, California, USA - SS_1_D_1 metaG | ecosystem: Environmental > Aquatic > Non-marine Saline and Alkaline > Hypersaline >... | reverse complement strand
TTGAACCAAATTTGAATTATATTGAACGAGAAATGACTGTATAGATCATCGAAAATCATTATTACTTTTTTATCTTTAATACTGCATCATAACATTTTGTTGCTTTTTCGAAATCTTCACAATTTTCGTATGCTTCTCCTTTTAAAAACCACGCATCTATGTATTGGGGATCTATTTCAAGAGCTTTATCGAACCATTTTATTGCTTCCTTGAAATGCTTCAAATCTAATGCTGATTTACCTTTTTCAAAGATTTTTTTGGCGTATTTAAGTTTTGAATCTAATTGTGGTTTGTAATGTGAATCCTCAGATTGATTTAACATTGATCGGGAATTTATTGATTGCTCCTGAGGTAACGGCCCCAAATTTAGATTTTCAATAGTAATTTTTTCTTCTTTTTCCATTAACAACCCCTACCTAATTACCTATATAAAAAATGATCTTTTACACTTATAAATAAATCTTATTTTTCATGATGATCAAATTACATTTTAAAATCATTAGATTATAAACTTATAATATCAAGACTATAATTAGAGATGAAAATCGATTTTTTGATACCCACGGACTACAAAATTCTTATCAACAAATGCTTGAAAATGATGTTCGCAAACGATACCCTTAGCTATTGATACCGCTGTTAATTGTTTTGCTTTATCAATTATAGGCTTAGGAATTATGATTGTTTTATTAGTTTTACATATAGGACAGATAATTGAGATTGAAGTAGTTTCTATCTTCCTTTCAGCCTCACCTTTTTCTTCGGCTGTACTTGGTGCTGGTTGAAGCTTACTCTGAGTTGTGATAGATTCTGATGAGTTTTCGGGGATTTCTTTACTTTCATCAGAAATAAATGTTGATAAATGCTTATCAGCAAGAGAAAGATATTTTTGCTTTTGCCTCATCATCAATTTCTTCTTTCGTTCACTTCGTTTTGAAGCATCAATTTTTCTCAGAATTAAATATTTACTTGCGTTATATATTAAAATAGAAGATATAAACAGTAATGGTAATCCGATCATTAGCATCAGAAGAAAGTCCCTTAAGGGATTTATTTGGGGAGGACCGGCTTTTATTATGATGAAAACATCGATTGACTCTTTGAAATTTCCAGCTTCATCGTATACTCGTACAGAGATATAATTTTTACCATTATGACACTTACTAAAATCGATTGTCCAATCTTCTGTAAAATTATTAGCCCTTATATTGGTAGAAATATTAGTCCATTCGAGATATCTAGTACCATTTTGCCCAGTATCATTATATATAGTATATTGAATATAGCTAATATTAAAGAGAGGATTTGAATCAAAAAAATCTACATCGTATAACCTTCCTCCATAATATTGAACGACATCTTCTTGATTATCAATTATCAGCGGTACATCGGTATCTTTATATACTTGAACCATTAGAAAATGTACATTTCCTGCGGAATCGTTAACATAAAATGTTATATTCACAAGTCCATCAGGTAAGCTACTCCATGCTGTTTGGTCAATAGATTCATTATTTGTAAAGAGATGTTTTGTATCTTCAACATTTAATTCATACCAATTTATATTCAAATTATCATCAACAACATGTACAGTAAAATTTGGAGGTGTTGTACTAAAAATACCCCCTATAGGCAATATGACATTAACGAAAGGTGGGAATATATCAATATGTAATATTAAATCTTTAAAACCAATATATCCCCTTGAATCGTTTACATAAAATCTAATAGTTTTTGTTCCATTAGTCAGAAGATCTTGATTGAATGTCCCATTATATACTTCATCAATCGTTCCATTTAATTCGATGTAAGTAGAGCTATTACCCGTTTCTATAAAATCATACCATGTATAATTTCCTAAACCTTCTTGAACTTGAATACAAAAATTCAGGTTGGATTGCTTAGAAAATGAATGGTTAGAAGGATTAATGATCGAAATAATTGCAGCATCCCACCAAATAGGCAAATAATCTTGAATATTAGTATCAACATGAGGTGTATCGCCAACATTATCGTCATTTGCATCCACTCCAGTAAAATCATCCCAATAATTACCAATGAATGTGCTATTCCAAGAGTTTTGTGAATTATCGCACTCCACATTATCTGAATTATTTTCGAAATGATTACCATAAAAATTGTTGCTTATACTGTAAGAATCTAAATCTATTCCATAAAAAGAATTTAAAGTAATGGTAGAATTAGCAATTGTATTATTTACACCTTGCCTCAATGCAAGTCCAAATAAACTATTTGAAAGGGCATGTCTTGATAAAACACTATGATTAGTATTTTCTATTAAAACTCCTGCATAATTCGAATTAGAAGTAATATTATGCATGGTGATATTATTGCAATCCATTAAGTGAATTCCTATTGATGAATCGGATAAGTTCAAATCTGAAATTAAAGAGTGATTACAATCTACTAAGATTATTTGCCCAGGATTATCATGCTCTTGTATGTACAGGTTTGAACTACTAATATTATAATAGATACTTCTATTGTTCACTTTATTTGAATAGTCAATTTTGTGATAGCGATAATATTGGGGCTCGTCTCCGGATAAAAATAGACCACAATTAGTAAAATTGTTTAAATTAAGAGTACAATTTCTAGCTTCTGAAAAATAGATCGCTATAGCAAAATTAGGATCAAAAACATTGATTTTATTAAAGGTTAAATTCACATTATCACATTTATTTATCCAAATTCCTGTTTTAGAAACATTTACTTTATTATCATAAATGATTGTATTATTGCTCTTACTTACTCCAATCCCATAAAACTTATTTGAAAAAATAGTATTATTTCTTATCGAACAGTTATTACTACTGGTAAGATATATATCTGGAGCCAGGACTGAGGTAATACCAATAAAATTATTATTTATTATTGAGCAATTATGGCAGTTATTCGTCAAATAAACTGATTCAATATCTTGGTCAAATATTTCATTTCCTGAAATTTGACCATTACTAACATTAGACAATTCAATAGCATGGTCAGCGTCATAAAGCGAACAATTTTCTATTATAAAATAAGCTTCAGAATTTAGGATTTCAATGCAATTTCCAGTACCACTTAAGCCCATGACTATGTCTTCAATTATGTAAGGATGTGTTGAATTTCCATATCCACTACACCACTCATTAGTAACTACGGTTACCGCCCAATTGTTAGCTGGATCTGTATCATCGATATAGATTGGGGAGCCAGTAAGGGCCCAAAAACCAGAATTCTTTACCTCTAACCCTTTAGTATCTCTGAAGATGTTTAAAGAGCCAAACTTAACATTCTCACATAAACTCGAAAAGATGATAATACTAGCTATAAAGAGCAAGCAAATAATTCTCTTTCCTTTATATCGGTTCATGATACTGAATCTCAATTTACTATTACATTCCTAAACACTTGGATTGATTAACTATACTTTTAATAAATACTATTATTCAAATGATATGATAATCCCTATATGGAAAGTTAAACCAATTCCCTTATAATTAAATGAATAAAAAAATTCAAATATAAATATGGGCGATTTTATACTCTTTTAGTATCTCCATAACGAAAAACAAAAAAAAAGAAAAAAGTGGTTTAAATATTTTCTAGTATTGTAGCTTCTGAAACGCCTCCACCACCACATAAAGTGGCTAAACCATATGAAGCACTCCTTTTCTTCATCTCATGAATTAAAGTTACGATTATTCTCGCACCAGTGCAACCTACAGGGTGTCCTAAACCAATTCCGGAACCATTAACATTTGTTATGTCGACATTCCAATTCAATTCCTGAGCCACTGCACAATATTGAGCTGCGAAGGCCTCATTGCATTCTATCAAATCCATGTCTTTTTGTTCCATATTTGCTTGTTTGAGTGCCAGTGGTGTTGAATGCATTGGACCCATACCCATGTACTTAGGATCGTTTCCTATTTTAGAAATTGTTTTTATTTTTACGAGTGGAGTTAATCCCAATTCTTCTGCCTTATCAGGTGTAGTTAGTAATGTAAGACACGCGCCATCGTTTATCCCTGAAGAATTTCCCGCTGTAACTGTTCCATCCTTTTTAAACGCAGGGGATAATTTTTGAAGCGCTTCAATGGTCTGACCAGGTCTAAAATGCTCGTCTTTTTCGAAAATATAAGTTTTTCTACGTGTTTTTACTTCAATCGGTAATATTTCATCCTTAAATCGACCGTTATTTGCGTTTTCAGCGTTATTTTGAGAACGAAGTGCTGCCTCGTCTTGCATTTGCCGAGTAATGCCATATTTTTCAGCGCAATATTCTGCCGTCATTCCCATTATATATGGATCGTGTGGAGAAAATACCTTACTTCCCGCGTGCAATCCTTCCATTACTCCACATTTCATTTCTTTATTGCTTAATCGTGCGCCAAATCGAGCTGAAGGGATGTAATATGAAACGTTACTCATGCTTTCAACGCCACCAGCTAATATAATATCACCTTGTCCTACTAGAATATCAACCATTCCTGCCCTTACAGCTTCCATAGCTGATGTACAAACACGGTTTATTGTCATTGCAGGCACTTCAATTGGTATGCCCGCCATTAAAGCGGCAACTCTAGCTACATTCATCTCTTCTTGCGGCTCCATGCAACATCCAGATTTAATATCTGATATCATAGATGGATCGATGCCTGTCGATTCAATACAGTCTTTTATGACAAGACTTAACAATTTGCTTGCGTTATAAGGTAAAAGAGACCCTCCAAAAGAACCAATTGCTGTCCTTTTAGCGTAACAAATAACTACTTCATTATTATTCATTAATTTTTCAACTTAAACTGTTTTTTAATGTAGACTATCAATAGATAGCCTTATATTAGATTAAATAATCGCATGTATTAATTAGTTATTAAAATCTGATTTAAATATAAATGCGAAACCAATTATTAAAACTGAATTTTAATTTGAATATTGGCGAAAAGGCTATAAATTTATATATAAGATTAGTCTTTATAGAGTTAAAAAAAATAAATATTTAAATTTATAAAATTCGATGATACTATGCTAGTCGACGAGATAAACATCAAACTGATCATAGTAGGGGATGGTGGCGTAGGAAAGACGTCAATCGTTAATGCTTACTTAGAAAAAGAGATTCCCGAATCGTATATTCCAACTATTGGATCTAATATTGCAAAAAAGGAATATAATATAAAGACTGCTGATTTTGATTTACGCATCAACCTCTGGGATTTAGGAGGACAACGTTCATTCAATCCACTCAATCCTTCTTTCTTTAAAAATGTTGATGCTGCCTTTCTTGTTTTTGATTTATCAAAACCAGAAACTTTGAGTGAGATTCAAAATATATATCTAAAAAATCTTACTCAACATTCTGAGGAGTGCTTGACCTTTATCGTAGGGAATAAATTAGATTTAATGACTGATAAAAAAGTCCTAAAGGAATTTATAAAAGACTTTCCAATTAAAGAAGTTCCACTCGTGTTTGTTTCAGCATTAACTCTTGAAAATCTTCGAGAAGCTTTTGAATTGCTTGTTTTTAGTTATTTACAAGAATTAGAATTCAAATACCCTGATGACAAAATCAAGGGATTAGACAAAGAATTCCTGGCGATTATTGGCAAATCTGAAGGGGATTTAAGAACATTATTCATGAATGCTGATACAATTGATTCACTTACGCTCCAAAAGAAGACTGCCGTCCCAATAACTAAAAAGGTTGTCGATTTAGCCGACAGCGTTGAAACAAAAGAAGATAATCTCCGTCTTGTTCAAGAACGATTGAAGAGATTAGACATGATCAAAAGTCAAATAGTTGATTCTTTTAACAACAATTTATCTGTAGTTGAGAATATATTTATTAAATTAAAAAGTACTCCTATTGATGCGCTTATTGAATCAATAGAAAATGCTCTCGGACAAATTGAATATTTTAAAGACGATTTTGAACTGAAGTTAGAATCTTTATTAGATATTGGTTTAGATTCTTTAATTGAATTAGATAAAAAGGATAAAGATATATTGGATATTAAACCTAAACCTAAAACAGAATAACCTAAAAGTAAAACGAATAAATAATAATTATATATAGTGATTAAAATGTCAAAAAAAGAAATTGAATATGTTCCAATGCAAGATTATCAAAAACTAATTGCTCAAGTAAATAAACTTGAGAAATCTTTAGGAACTTCTGACCAAAAAGGCAAGAAAGAAGAAATTTCAGCAAAAGATATAAACAAAATAATAGATTCAATTGACAAGCTTGATAAAAGATTGAAAGATGAAGCAGCAAAATTAGACAAAAAAGCAATGGATGAATCTGCAAAACTTGACAAGAAATTATCTAAACAAGTATCCAATAACGAAAATCAAATAAAATCCGTAGAAGGCAACTTAAAGAGTTTAAAAACTGAAATGGATAATAGTTACAAAGCGTTAAAATCTGAAATAAGTTCAATTAACAAGAAATTAACCGAAGAAATGGGATCTCTAAAAAAAGCCATTGAGTTAAACCAGAAACAAATCCAGGATCAGATAAAAAACCAAGAAGAAATTGTTACGAGCATGATAAAGAAATTTGATGAAAAATTCTTAAAAGACAAAACTAAACTTACAGCAGATATAGAAGAGCTTAAAAACCAGCAAGATGTTTTGAAAATCTCATTTACATTCAATGAAAAGCAATTATTACAAAAAATGCAGGCGACTATCAATGAAGACATTAAAAAGGCTGTTAAGGGCAAGGAGAAAGAGGTGTTAATGAAATTCTGGATACAAGATTTAAAAGATATTGTTAAGGATTTTGAAAAAATGAAAAAGATGCACCCAAAAGAATTTACTCTCCAACTCAACGAAATAGCAAATACAATTGAGGTATTCAAGCAAAAACTTTCTTTATAGATTATTCTTTTTTCCTTAAATCTTATTATTGCTTATATAGTGGTGATTGGGCAAAGATATTTCTCATTCCTTCTAATAAAGATATTGCCCCTTCAGGACAGAAATGAGCACAAACACCGCACCCAAGACAGATCTTATCGTTTACTTCAGCTTTATCATTTTTATTCATTGAAATGGCGTCAATTGGACATTTTTCAACACAAGTTTCACAACCATTGCAGATATCTTCATTAACCTGAGATAAGTAATTTGTTGAATTGATTAAAGGCAATGCGCCATCTCTCCATAATTCAAATGTTTCACAACAACATCTACAACAATTACAAATGCTCGTTTCAGCTTTAGTTATATCAGAATGAGGATGAAATGCCTTGTGGACAAGACCATCTTCTTCAGATTTTTTCATAATATCTAGTGCTTCTACTTTTGAAACGAATCTAGTGAATCCCTTTTCTACTGTGTATCGTGCAGATTTCCCGAATACGAAACAATTCTCTCTGAGTTTAGTCTGCTTACATGGTTGGTTTAGTAAATCTCTATGATGGCGGCAGAAGCAATGTCCCACAGCAATTTCATCGAATTTTTCAATCATATCTTCAATTGTTTGAGATAAGACAATGAGTTCTTTAGGAACTTCTATGTTCTCATTAATATCAATCTGAATTTCTTTTCCACTAACTCCTTGTTGTAAAATTGGTACAGTCCTGTCTATAGGAGGTAAGTTTTCAAAAATTGGAAAGACTTGTGCGTAGTTATTTTGAATGAAAACCTTGGCATCATCGAATAATTCTTTAAACAAAATCGCAAGTTCCTTTTCCTCGTCAGTATAATTAATTTTTCCCATGTAAATATATTCGAAAGGACCAACCATCATGAGGGGAAGCAAACGATAAACCCTTAGTCCACTCGAGCTAGGTTGATCAAAAATTACACCCTTGCTAGCTAAAGAGTTAAGTCTTGGTAAGATTTCTTTTTCAGTCATCTTTGTATTTTTTTTTAACTGCTCCATCGTGAGCGAAAATTTTCTTTTAAAAGCCTTGATGATGAAATCTAAATCTTTTTCTTCTGTAATGATGTGTTTTAAAATTTTAATTAAAGTATCATTCAAAGGAAAAGGTAATATCCCTGCTTTGATAATAATATTTGCTGCCTTTTTATATTTTTCATCTAACATTCTAAATCTAAATTATGGTTTAGAATATAAAAAACTAATTAGTATTATTAGAAATAGATGTAAAAAAAGATTAGAATAAAAAAAGTGAATTATTTTTTCCTGAGAGGAGGTACCTTTACAATCCTCTTACCTCTCACAAGGGATATCGCATTTTCAGGGCAGAAATGGGCACATACTCCGCAACCAATGCATTTATCTGCGTCTCTGTCTGCTTTACCATCGTCATTAATGTATATTGCCCCATTAACGCATTTATCGACACAAGTTTCACATCCCACGCATAAATCATGATTGAAAAGTGATAAATGATGTGTTTCATTGATCATTGGTGCCATTGCATTTTGAAGAGAATTCCCACAACAACATCTACAACAATTACAAATGCTCGTTTCTGGTTTGGAGGTATCAAAGTTTGGATGGTATACTTTCATTACTAATCCATCCTTTGCAGATGCTTTTAGAATTTTTATCGCTTCATCCTTAGATACCATTCTTGCAAAGCCTTGTTGGACCGTGTGTCTTGCAGACTTTCCAAGTGTGAAACAATTTTCTCTCATATCTGTTTGTTTGCAAGGATCCCCTTCTAGATCTTTATGATGACGACAAAAGCAATGACCTACAGCGATATCATCGAATTTATTAACTACTTCTTCGATTTTTTGAGAAGGGATGATCTTTTCAGTTGGAACCTCTATATCTTGATTTATTGTAATAAGAATTTCTTTCCCTGTTGGTTCGTTTACATAAAGAGGAATGGTTCTATCGACAGCTGGTGCCTTTAGTAACATTGGCATTATATTATCGTAGCCATCCTGTATCAAGTCGTCCAATCCTTTGAACAAGGTAGTGAATAAATCTGCAAGTTTTTTATTTCTCTCTGTAACTTCGAGTTCTTTCATAAAAGTATACTCAAATAAGCCAACATTTACAATCGGTAATAACCTAAACACTTTTATTCCTGTAGAACTTGGTTGATTAAAAATAAATCCCTTTTTGGCAAGTCTATCCGTAAGATCTAAGATTTTTTCTTCGGTTAATCCAGTTTTTTGTTGTAATTGTTCCAAGCTTTGACTTGCTTTTCTACTAAATGCCAATATCATGTCAATTTCTTCTTCATTATCTCCTAAGAGCATTTTTATGATTTCGAGAAAGGTATCGTTTACAGGAATTGGCATGCCACCGACTTTCAGTATAGCTTGTGCTACCTTTTTATATTTAGCTTCAGACATTTTCATTCAAATTTTATTTTTTTTATAAAATATTAATAATCACTAATGTAAATTCAACTTTTATATAAAAAATTTCTTTATTTTTTCAAATATTACTATTTGGTTAATAATTAATTAAATTAGTTTATCAATTTTTAATATGTATCATAACAAATTGATATCTTTAATTGATTATTTATGGTTAATTGTCTAATTGTTGGTCATGGCGCACGAGAACACGCTGTAGCAGAGGCATTAGTAAGGGGAGGTGCGGAATTATACGCGTTCATGAGCTTTAAGAATGCTGGTTTGGAAGACTTGAGTAAAGGCAGGATTAAAATACATTCTGAAACAGATTTTCAGGAAATGATTAGTTTTTCGAAAAGTATGAACATTGACTTTGCTTTTATAGGTCCAGAAGCTCCCTTATGCGTAGGAATAGTAGACGCTCTAGAAAAAGGTGGTATTCCTTGCGCAAGTCCAAAAATTGAAGCAGCTCAGTTAGAAGGATCTAAAATTTTCATGAGAGAATTACTTACAAAATACAAAATTCCTTCAAATATCAAGAGTAAAAAATTCAATTCAATGGATGGGGTAGAAGAATACATTAAAGATAACGGTGAAGAATCCATCGTTGTTAAACCAGATGGATTAACTGGTGGTAAAGGTGTAATGGTTTATGGAGATCATTTATTTTCCAAAAAAGATATCGTGGATTATTGTCAAGAATTAATTGAGAAAAAAAGTCCATTTATCCTTGAGGAAAAATTAGATGGAGAGGAATTTACCCTTCAAGCGTTTGTAGATGGTAAAAATGTAGTTGGAACTCCGTTAGTTCAAGACCATAAAAGAGCGTACGAAGGTGATAAAGGTCCTAATACTGGTGGTATGGGCTCTTATTCCATGGAAAATCACTTGATGCCTTTTATTACCAGTGAGGACGTGGAAAATGCACTTAACGACATGAAAAACGTCATTGCTGCTTTAAAGGCAGAAACGGGAGTAGAATATAAAGGACCTTTGTATGGGCAATTCATGAAAACTGCTAGCGGTAATAAATTAATAGAATTTAATGCTCGTTTTGGAGATCCAGAGGCAATGAATGTCTTACCATTACTTAAAACAAATTTCGTAGATGTGTGTTGGGGAATAATAAATGGAAATCTTTCTTCTAATATAGAATTCGAGAAAATGGCTACCGTATGCAAGTATTTAGCTCCAGATGGATATCCCGTTTCTCCTAAAAAAGATGAATTAGTAATAATTAATCAAGAGAAATTAAAAGAGATCGGTGCAAGATACTATTATGCTTCGGTATATAGGGAAGGCACGAACATTTTTACTACCACATCGCGAGCAATGGGTATCCTTGGAATCGCAGAATCTCTTGAAAAAGCTGAGCAAATCGCTGAAAATGGAGTGAATTGCATTGAAGGAAAGCTCTTTCACCGAAAGGATGTAGGTACTATTAAATTATTACAAAAACGAATAGACCACATGAATTCGCTCTTAAACAAATAGAAACAAAATATTTCTCAAATTCTTTTTATAAATTATAACAAGCAAATTCTAATTTTTTTAAGAGTTAAATCAAATAGTGTTTATTATGGCATGGCACAAGGCTAATGAAAGATATAATAGCTTGATTAATCAGTTATTTCACGGGGAAGAATGGCAAGAGCGATCTGAAGCTGCCCGAGAATTAGGAATCATGAAAGAAGGCCGCGCAGTTAATTTACTTTGTAGAGCCCTTAGAACAGAACAAGACAAAGTAGTTCAAGATCGTATCATAGGAGCATTAGGAAAAATTGGGGATGCAAGAGCCACTCTTAGAATAATTGAGAAGATAAAAGAAATGACTGATCAAGATAACATTGATAGATTTAGGCTAATCAACATCATAGAAAGCCTTATTAATATAAAAGACAAACGAGCATTAGTTTATATAGGTCCTTTCTTAAACATTCCCGATGAGGATGTGAGGAAAGTTGCAGAAAACGCATTCGATATAATAGAGCCAAATTGGCGGGAAATTATCAAGAAAGAAAGGGAAACAAAAACGATTCAAGATATTTTTAATATTAAAATTTGAACTAATTCACTATTTCAACAGGTTTTTTCTTCCAAAATCGTCGAAATAATAAACTCTTAATAACTAAGTTATTTAAGATTTTCTTACACATATATTCTTATATTAAAATTAATAGTTAAAAAGGAAACTCTCTTGAAAAATGTGTGTTGTTGGGACTTGGAAGGTCCTATAAGTGTAATTGATTTTGCTGCAGATATCGGACGTATGTTAAGCAAGAAACCAGAATTAAATCTTCAAGAATATGATATGGGTGAATTTTTCTTCATGGTTTCCAATTACGATGATTATATCATTGACATTCCTGGTGTTAAAGAGAAATTAAACATTCCTGAGTATCAACCAGGAGACACGCTCCGAATCATGGCTCCACTTTACGTAGCGTGTTTTTCTGAAAATGAATTAATTGATTTAGCAAAAAAAAATTTAGGATTATTACCAGGTTGTAAGGAATTGATGGAAGTTTTACACGAAAACTGGGATATATTTGTCATATCAACAAGCTATACACAATTTGCACATAACGTAACAGCTGCTTTAAATATCCCACAAGACCATGTATATTGTACTGATTTAAATATATCAGATTTAAAGGAAGGATTAGCGAGCATTAATGACACAGTTGATATACTCGTGCGAGTTATTTTCCAAAAATATCTTGATAATGATAAAAACCTCGATGCTGTCATTAAAGATTTAAATAATTTTTTTTGGAAGGGTCCGGATACAGACTATATTAAAGTAATGAATAAAGTGAGAGTCAGGGGGGGAAAAAGAAAAGAACTCGCAGTAGAAAATATTGCAAAACGAACTGACTCACCTATATCTAATATGATAGCGTTAGGAGATTCTATTACTGACATCAACATGCTTCAGAGATTAAAGGATGAAGGAGGAATTGCCGTATCTTTTAATGGAAACGATTATACAATCTCTCGTGCTACTGTCGCAGTTACAACACCAAATAATTTAGGAGTATTACCTCTTTTTGAAGCCATTGATAATATTCAAGAATTTTTGGATAAATGGGAATCAAATTATGACAGTTTTAAAGACGCTCCAAAATTAATTCCAACAGGTTTAATATCGGAAAAAAGTAAGAAGTTTTTTATAAAATATGATTTTGTACCAGAAATCGATGATCTAACTAATAAATCTGAAAGTCAATTAAATTTAGTAATAGAGAAGCAAAAGAGCATGCGAAAGTTAGTTAGGGGTTGGGCAGGAAATTTAGGTTAACGCTTATTCTATTAAGATTAACTCATCCTCTCCATCTTTATAATATTTTCTATAAAATTTCAATCCTATAATGACTATAATTAATTTATTTATATCCCATATTATAAAAACGAACCAAGGAATAACATAAAGGAAAATTATTATCGGTGATAGGCTGAATAATACAATGACAAAAAGCGAGATAAAGAAGAAAAAGAATCCAATAATGAAAAGAAGTAGGGTAAATAAAATCCTATTTTTAGATTCTTTCATAAATTCGTTATTTTTTATTCTTTCGTAGCAATTACAGCACACTAATGGTATTTTAACTTTAAATTTTTCTTCATTATACATCTTTTGGACAATAGAAAGCATTATTGATATTCTAGTGCCACATAAATTGCATTTAAAGTCCTTTTTCTTTTTTTCTCTATTTTGCTCAATCATGTCAATTTCTGATTTTTGGAAATAACAATCATTATCGAAATAATGGGAACACGTTTTACAAGTTAATTGGCGTTCTAACAACATGTCGTAAAAAAAGTCTTTATCAGGTCTCATGAAATAATTGTAATTGGTATGTTCCTTACAAATAACTCTTCCTTTTTCATCAATCTCAAATGAAGGCTCGATAAAATGCATTTTCTATCGATTATAGATCAATTTTTATTGATTTTTTTATAATAATAAGTATAATCAAGATTTAATTATGTATCTAGAAAAAAAACCTGTTTTTATTTCCCCTTTAGTACCGTTTCTAATTTGGTATAAAATGGTTCATAAAATCGTTCACATTTATCAATCCATTTTGAAACCTTCTTTTCATCGTATTGTTCAGGGATATTTTGAAAGTGTTTTTTTGCTTTTGCCCCATTTCGTAGCTTTTTAGATAAGTCTAAAAGTAATCCAATACGGCTTCTTCCTCTATATGCCCTTCCCATTAAATCAGAGAATTTTAATTTAAACTCAGCACCGCCTGTAGCAGATTCAACGTCGGATGATTTGAGAATTTGTTTTTCAAAAAGGAAATCAAGGTTGCCAAAATCATCTACACTTATTAGAAAATCCTTGATCATTTCAATGAAAGCAGTATCACCACCTATTTCTTTATAATATTGCCTCTGATATGGCCATAATGTTGAAGTATCGTAGACACTATTAAATTTCTCTTTTGCATTAATTACTATATCAGCTAATATATCACCAGCAATCATTGAATAAGCTATTCCGGAACCAATTAAAGGAACAGTCATGAATGCCGCATCTCCAACAAGTGCATAATTCTTTCCAACCAAGAGAGGTGCAGTTCTTCGTATTGGAATTAAGGCAACTTGACCGCCCCGCAATAAATTTTTTCCAATAGCTGGATGCATACTTCTAAGATCTTCAGTAAGGGCTTCGATTTCACCTTCTTTAAAGGAATCAATGCATCCTAGTAAAACATCCGCATATTCTTCAAATGTATTAACCCACGCGATACCCCGTTTATATTTATATCCTAAATGGACATGAAAATATGGATCTTCAACTAATTTATCAAAATAAGCCCGATACGTGTAAAATTGTTCACCTCTCTTGAATTCATGTCTCATACCGTAATTTTCAGGAAGTTGATCTCTTATAGGCGTGTTTATTCCAGCGGAATCGATAATTAAATCGCCTTCAACTTCTAAATCTTTTGTGCTAACGCCAATAATCTCGTTTTCTTTAATGATGGGTTCTGAGATCTTTGTGTTAAAATTTATTTCCGAACCGGCATCTAACGCACGATCAACCAACAACTTCGCTAAAATCCTTCGTTCCATGAAAAGATTTTGCTTTTCTAAGGGAACTGAAGTATTTAATTGAAACTTTTCATTAGGACAACTAAACCTCGAACTTCCATGTCGGGAATATAACGATGAATCAGGCATGGACATGCCTATTCTCTCGAAGACATCAGGAACAAATGCATCTCCCCAATCCCATGAGAGGTTATCAACATTATTTTTTTCAAAAACTTGAACTTCAAAACCATTTTTAGCTAACTTAGCAGCAGCACTAAGACCACCATGCCCCGCACCTACAATAACGATTTCAGTTTTCACTTTTTTCAAAATTATACAATCACTTAATAGTCTATTTTTTTATTCTTTACATAAATAAAAATAAATCAATAAATTTTACAATATAATTTAATGGTAACATAAAAATTTTTATTGATATTAAATTGATTAAGTATAAAAAATTGCTAAAATTTACATTTTTAGATAATTCTGATTTTTATGAATCATTATACAAACAAGGGGAATGGGAAAGATGGTTGTTAAAATAAAAGAGTCACCTAAATTAATGTCAATATGTACAGATATTATATCCAAAAAATACGATTGGGTTTGGGAAGTAGATAGAAATGGATTTTTTACCTTTTGTAACGAGAGCGTAGAAAAATTCTTAGGTTTTTCTCCAAGTGAATTGTATGGAAAAAATTTATTTGAATATATTCCACCATCAATAATTGAGAAATTAAACTCTATTAGTGATTTGAAGGTCAGTTTTTTAGATAAATCTGGAAATATAATTAATACAAATATTAACGCCATCCCATACTTCAATGATAATAATGAATTTCAAGGATATCGGGGCATGAGTAAAGTAATTCTTGATGATAAAAAAGATATAGACTATTTAAAGTTTGATAATGAAATTTTTAAGCTTATCTCTGAAAATATCAGCGATCTAGTATTTATTGTTAATGAGATCAATTACAAGATAGAATATATTAATGAAAATAGATTAATAAAACAACTCGGTTATTCTGTTAAGAAACTAATGGGACAACGATTTTTAGATTTGGTGAATCCAAAAGATCATAGAATAATAGGAAAACTCCTTAAAGGCGGATTTTCATTAAATAAATCCGAAAAAGAGATTCAATTTAAAAAAAATAATGATTCATATATTTGGGTTGAGGTAAAGTCTAAAAAATTTAAAAATAATGAATTGCAAGAGAAAATTCTGTTAATCATAAGAGATTTAACTCCCGAGAAAAAATTAATTAAAGAAAATGAGGATTTTAAAAATAAAATACGGAATATTTCCGAATCTGTTCCAGAAATC
>Ga0180433_10006250_pt1 | contig 15689 bp, 14 predicted proteins | sample SS_ome_8_FD_132980 | JGI IMG/M metagenome (GOLD analysis project Ga0180433, IMG submission 132980) | Hypersaline lake sediment archaeal communities from the Salton Sea, California, USA - SS_1_D_1 metaG | ecosystem: Environmental > Aquatic > Non-marine Saline and Alkaline > Hypersaline >... | reverse complement strand
TGTAAAAGTATCAGGCACATGGAGATATACCGCCCTTACGTGAGGTAATATATGGATGATTTTTACGAAAGACAAACGAATGACTATGAAATAATAAAAGGTGATACTGCCAATCTTGGTTTTCAATTTAAAGATGAAGATGGAGAGTGGCAGGATATTACCTCTATGACATCGAAGTTTAATGTACTTAATCCCTATACTGATGAAGTTATTGATAGTATAGAAAAAACGCATAATGATAATGTTGCAGGTGGAGGAGGTATATATTATAATGGTGATACTCAGATACCTGTAGGCTTGGTTCTTGAGGACTATCAATGCTGTGTCGTCTTGACATATGCTGATACTGCTAATTATTTAGAAGAAGGTGTATATCCTTTTGACTTGGAGTTTTCACTTAATAATAGAAAGCTCACAAAGATACGAGGTAATCTTATAGTGAAACAGGAGATAACTGAAAGCGTATGACGTTTGAAACTTACGTAATACCAAATGGATTTGTAACTAACAATCCTGTTTACTTTAAAGAATATGTTTTTATAATGACATACAGCCGTCCGCCGTCAAGCCTTGGATATGGTCATACATACGGACGATTTTACGGGAGGTCATAATGGCTTTACACGAATATGCTTTGACTTCGGTCACTGTTAAATATTGGGATTATGAGGATGATCCGGTATATGCTGAAAGTACAGACGCAGGTAATTCTTCAGGTTGGGGATTAAATCATAACTGGCGTGCTTTAGCTGACGCTATTGAAGTAAATTATGATGACGGACTTGTTTCTGTCCATGATAATGTTGCCGGTGAAATACATGCTGTTTCAAATAAGGCTACACCAGTAAGTGCTGACGAAATACTTATTGAGGATAGTGCAGACAGTTGGAATAAAAAACGTGTAGCTTTATCATCTATTCTAGGCGCCCTTGCTGCAGGCTCAGACAAAGAGGTGCAATTTAATGACGGCGGTGCATTCGCAGGTGATGACCATTTTATATGGGACAAATCTACAGAACGCCTGAGTATAGGTACCTCATCATCTGTTGAGACACTTAATATAAATGGAAACACGAGACAATGGGGAGATATTATCGGCGGTCTTTATGCCGATACTTATTACAAGTTCAGTGAAAGCGGTGCTACTTCTCACATGCACAGGTTCTTTGCAAACAGCGTCGAGCTTATGCGTATAGGTTATTATCCTGCTATAAGTAATGCAGTAGTAATAAATGAAACTGGTATAGATATAGATACACGTGTTGAAACAAGCGGAAATGCTAATGCGTTATTTATTGATGGCGGTAATGACAGAATAGGCTTTTTTCAAGGCTCTCCTCTATTTGATTTTCACTTTACCACATTAACTGATACAAGTGTAGGATTTTATATTGATGGCTCAACCGTGACAAGCGGTGATGTTATGAGATTAAAATGTACATCTTCATTGTCAGGAAACTTGTTACAATTTGCTCAAGACGCTTCCGTAATATTTACAATGGACAAAGCCGGTACTTTAAACGTTACGGAATATATTAAACATTATAACGATACTGATACATGGGTGCGTTTTCAAGGTAATGACCAAATACAACTTGCTGTTGGTGGTGTATCTGCCTTTGAAGCCGATGGCTCAGGTAACACTATAACTATAAATGCAGGTGGTAATACATATCCTGTAAGAATAAAAAGTAATCAGGCTTCTCCGCACGCTGTTTATGTTGATTCTCCAAATCACAGGGTAGGTATATTTCAAGATACCCCATTATATCCTTTGCATGTTGAAGGTGATATGGCTGTAACTGTTGGTGCTATAAAATTAATTGCTGATAACGAAAATATAGAACTCGGCGCAGGTGGCGATTCAATAATATATTATGACGGCTCGGATACGAACTGGAACTTGCGGGCCGTTGGCACAGGAGACCTTCGTGTATTGGGAGGCAGTATTATACTTCCTAATAATCAAGAGCTTATGTTTCGTAATAATGCTGATAATGCAGACATACAGGCTGTATCTGTAAATAATTTAGATAATCTTTTAATCGGTGTTTCTGCCTTTGCAAATACAAATTTATATTTATCACAAGCCTCAGATATGTATATGACAAATGGTACTGGTTATTATGCTCAATTCACAGACGCCGGAGGCTGGATATTTAATACTGCTCAGGAAACAGCATGGGATTTTAAGGTCTATACTTCCGGTTCTCAAAATACATTTTGGGTTGACTCAGGTAACGACCGTGTCAGCATTGCCACTTTATCTCCTTTACACCCCCTGCACGTAACAGGTGACATAGGAGTAACAAGTGGATCCATTCTCTTGCTTACTGACAGTGAAACGGTAACATGGGGTGCAGGCGGTGACGCTACAATAAAATATGATGGAAGTAATTTACTTGTTAATCCTCGAGCTGTTGGCTCCGGAAATCTAAAACTTGAAGCAGGTCATATTGTATTGCCTAATGGCGGAAGTAATTATGGTGCGGCAATTGCCGGTGAAACAGCTCCTGCCGGTAGTACATTAGTGCCGGCTTTTTATGTTAATGATTCTGAGAATGTAATAATAGGAAGAACAAGTAGTAATGCTACATGGACTGGACCACCATCCGTGTATGTAAATGCGGTAACTACTGTATACCTTGCCACTGCAGGTGGTACTGTAGCTTCGTTCGTGAGAGAAGGATACAATGACAATGTAGTTTTTAATTGTGACGCAATCAGTGTTGAAGGTGTAAAAATAAATGTTCCTGACATGACAAGTGGTAGCGCATTGCAGATTGACGGAGCAAGTGCGGTTATGACAACAGGTCTATTACTTGACCTCAGAATGGATGACGGGATAGTTTTTTCTATTGATAAAAATGGAAAAATTTTAACAACTACTGAGGCTCATATTAATCAATCTAATAATGCAGGAGCTATCCCTGTTCTTACTCTTACACAGGCAGATGTCGACCAAGACATGATAGAGTTTGCATGTACTGTTGGCGTTGGTAACGCTATAGAGGCTGTCGGAGCGAAAACATTAACTACTACACATTTTATAAAAGTAACTATTACTGGCGTAGGTACAAGATATATACCAGTAGGAACAATAGCTTAAGGAGGATTTAATGGCTTTAAAATTATCAAAAGAAATAAATGTAAGCGGTATTACTGCTGAATACTGGCGAATACGAAACATGGTGTATCATGCTGATAATAAAAGACTGTTTTGCGTGTTAGGGGTATATAAAGACTCTGACGCAAGGACTGCAGGCAAACAACCCATTGAGGAAAAAAGATATTTTTTTGAGGATGTCGAAGTGTCTGCAATGGAAGATAATGATAATATTGTAAAGCATGGCTATATTTTATTAAAGGCACATTCAGATTTTGATGGTGCTGAAGATATTTAATTAAGGAGAGAAGGCTATGATTTTAAAAAACATTAACAAGGAAATTGTAAACTCGAAAGGTGAACCGATAAGCGAAAGGTCACTGCCTATTGATACGATGATTACTATTTTAAAAACAGGCAGGAATGTAAATGATATTATTAATGACCTTGAAAAAATGAAAGACGAGGGAGAAAAGGCTACAATTAAATCAGTACTTGAAAGAGCCTCTTTATTTCAAAAGTCTGACAAGGAGCAGGAGGCTGATTTAGTTGTAAAGAGGTTTAAACTTTTTCAAAAAATCACAAATGCAAATGGCGAAATTGACCTTAGTGTTGATGATGTGAAAACGCTCAGGGACAATATAGCAAAATCACATACTATAATTGTTGCAGGTCAAGTAATTGAAGCATTAGAAGCAATAGGAAAATGATGACGATAAAAGAAGTATTCGATGAAGTAAAAAAACTTGAAGATAAGTTTGACAGCAAGACAGAGCAAATATTTGAATACATAAAAAAGATTACTGACGATACTCAAAAAAATGAAAAAGATATTCTAATGTTACAATTAAAACTTGACCAAGAAAAACAGTATGGAAAGGAAACGGCATTAAAGGTCGAAGCTCTACAAAGGGATGAACAGAAAAATAAGCTCGGTCTTGTCAGGATAATAGCTTATGGCGGTGGAATTATGTTCGGCATAGGCACAATAATAATGTTGTATCGTGTTTTTGGTGCAATAGGCAAACTTGCCAAATAAGGAGTTTATTATGAACATTGAACAGTTAGCAATTCAGATTGTGAACAATCCTCTTTTTTGGGAGGGCATTGGCTTGCTCGGTGCTTTTCTTATAGCAAGATATGATAAGTCAGACAAGGTACGTAACATAATTAAAAAAGTAGGAAAGGCTATTGATGAAAAAATGGAAACACCTAAATGAGCGTATATATAATTGAATACCTTCAGGAACCGAGCTTCATAAGTAATACTATAAGTAAGATTACAGGTAGCAGATATTCTCATTCTGCTATGATGATAGATAATTACTGGTGTGAACTTGACGCACAGGATGAATATGAGGGTGAGCCGGATTATCATGTTGTTGAATACGATGACATATATCATTTTTTAAAAACCAATCCGGACAAAAAAAGAACTGTAGCATTTAAAGTACCTCATGATTTTACATCTGCTGAAAAAATTATCGGACTTGATTTTTGGAAAAACTCTGAAAAAAATAATATCAGATATGGTTACAGTAAACTTTTCCGCTTTGCCTACTTAAGTAATTTTACGCCGTTCCTGAAGGCATATTATAAATGGAAAAAAAAACCGTATATACCAATAGGTGATAATGATAAATATAATGTATGCTCTGAGGCAGTTGGTGTATGTCTGCGTATTATGAAATGGTGGTTATCAGACTACAATCCAAAGTATGCTTATCTTGCACCTGAATGTACCTTTCCGGGTACCTACGCCAAATGTTTACAGAAGTACAAAGTGGAGGTGTAATATGCCAATACCATTTCTTGCTGCAGGAATAGGACTTATGGCCATCGGAGGTATCGGCTCCGGTTTAATAAATGCAAGTCGTCAAAAAAGACTTAATCAAAAAGACCGTGCTACTGCACGTCAGCTTGGCGAGAATGTTAAACAAATAGAAACACTTGTAAAAGACCAAAAACTAAGTATTGACGAAGGTCTTGCACAACTCAATTCTATGATAGACCAACAGACCGGTGCTATGAAAAATCTAATTACACAGGAAGCCGGTATCGCTACACAAAAGGCTACGTATGCATTTCAAACATATCTTGAAGATATTAACTTACAGCTTGATAAGGCAAGGGAAACAGCTACGGACGCTCAGAAGCGTGCTATAGACCAACAGAAGCGATCCATAGCCGGTATACAAAAGCAGGCTAACGAAATGCGTAAAGAACAGCTTAAACAAGCCGTACAGCGTGGATTTGAAGGTGAGTTTGGAACAGCCGTAGGCAGGAAGTTAGCGGAGGACGTGAATAAAAAAGTCGTTGAGCTTGAGGAACAGGGCGTTAAGCGTGACGAAGCATACGCAAAAGCCATTGAGGAAATTGAAACATCAGCTATGCGTGAAAAGGGACGTGCTACGAAACAGCATGAGTTTGCCCTTACAGATATTGAACAGGGAAAACAAAAAAGTCTTACTAATCTTATACTTGGCGCAACAGCACAAAAAACACAAGCCGGTCTGCAGGCAGGTGCAGAAAAGCGTGGACTCGAAGCAAGCTCAATGCAACAGATTATGCAGTTACAAAATATGCAAACAGAGCTTACAGCATTTCAGCCTACATTCGGACAATCGTTTTTGGAAGGTGTCGCTCCTGCACTTGGCGGTTTATCAAGTCTCGGCGGTCAAATGCTTACAAGTAAATTAACAAGCTAGGAGGACGGCATGGCAAATATATATTCAGACCTTGCGGAGAGATTGCTTCGTTCATCTACTATACGTCCGGTACAGGATAGAACGCTTGAGCGTTTTGAAAAAGGCTTTGAAACTGTATCGGCACCTTTTATACAGGCAGGTATTCAGGAAAATATCGCAGAACAAACACTTCCGGGTAAACTTGAACGTGCAAGAAAATCTGTAATGGCAGAACAAAAAACAAAAGAAGAAATCACAGGCGAGTTTCAGCTTGGAGGTATTCGTTTTGATTTGTTACGTCAGATAGAATCCTCAAAATATGCTACTCCTGAACAAAAACAATGGGCTAAAATATCAAGGGAGTATGATGTAATAAATAAACAATATGAATTAATGCGTAATAAACTTGAATCGGAAAAAAAGAAAATTGAGGAAGCTCCTATTTCCGGAAAGGAGCTCGAAATAGAACGTAAACGTATTGAGGCTCAAGAAGAACGTCTTGATAAAGCAAGCAAAGCACGTGACAGACTTGCACAGAAATTATTAAATCGTGACGTAGTACCCGGTAAATCAGAATTGTCATCTGTGCTTGCCGACCTTTATGCACGTGAAAAGTTTGCCACACAGGCAGAATTAAAACGTGCAGACCTTATGAGGAAGGCACATCAGGATAGGCTTGACGCACTTGATAAAGACCAACAGCGAAAATATGAACGCTTTAATGAGATAACAAAAAATGAACGTGACGAATCGGCACGTACCCATAAGGGAGCATTACCGCCAGGGCTTGAAGGGTGGTATGATTATCTTGATAATGTTATTAATAATTTACAAGGTACCTCACTTGCCTCAGCCTACGATGTTAAAAGCCATTTATTACAAAACCTTAATAGTTTAAAAACTGACGAGGCTTATAGGGAAGGTCTTTTAAAACTTATTCCTGCAAGTCTTTCAAAAAAGTGGAATGGAATGCAAACTGAAATTGAAAAGGAAAGTGACAAGATAGCAAAGACACTTAAATATCTTACAATGTCATATGCTATGGCAGGTGCATTATCTGAAGAAAACTCAGGTAACCTTGCTGCGAATGCAATAGCAACAACTATGCAGGACAGGGCGTTTAATCGTGCAAATATAACATGGGATAATTTTTATACTGGACGTGGTGCCGAAGAAGCACTTGTAGGTCACTTATCTCATCGTGTCCGTGATATGTATGGTGATGACTTTAAGGATGACGCCTACAAAGTAGCAAAGGCATATTATAAAAAACTTAATAATCAAATAAAAGATACTACTACATTAAGTCTGAAGGGAAAGCCTGAGAAGGCAAAAGCAAAAGCAGAAGATATTCTTTTTGATAAACTTCTCGCATATGCTCCACGTACTCAGGCACAAATTGAAAATCCTATTCATCCACGAATGGAGGCATGGATTCAGCTTTATATGACTGTATATGGGAGAAAACCGAGCTACGCTATTGACCTTGAAGAATCTCTCAGAGACGCAGGTTATTCTGAAGAAGAATCATTCAAATATTTTCCGGTAACAAAAGAACAGTTTGAGGCAGGACGTACAAAATAAAGTATGGCTGATGAACTTGTACTTCCTGACTTTACCCCTGCAGGGCAGATACCTGTCCCGAAAGTTGAGCCGGAATATCCAAAGTTTCGTATAACTCCTGCCGAGTTTAAGCGTGAAATAAAAACTACAGAGGATGAATGGAAAAAGAAAGCAGGGGAGTATATTGATAAAACATGGGATAATTTCAGAGAATGGCATAAAAACAAATACGGATATTTTCCGTCTGACCAAGTGGATCCGCATGCTGTTGTAAGTGCAATGGAGGGAGGATTTTGGAGCGGAAAACTTCCTGAGTTTCGTGCCATTGAAGATTGGCGTAAAAACATACATGCCAAAAAAGGCTTTTGGTCTCAATTCATTTCTTCACCTAAACCAGTAAATCCGAAAGTAGAAACACATAACAGATTTATAGATTATTTTAAAGAAGAAAATAAAAAGCGATTTGACAATCTTACTGACTTCGGTAAACAATATGAATTAAGTCAAGGCGGTATATATGCAGGTATTCGTGATGAGCCATCTAGGTTTGAAAAGTTTCGTAGAAGATGGAATCCTGCTGATAGGATATTCTATGGAAGAAAAGGCGCACGTAACCGCATGGCTATCCATGCATACAACAAGGGGTATCTTGAGGGTATATCATTAAATATACTGGACGCAAGTGACAATCTGTATGGCAGTTCAGCAAGTGACGCTTATTCAGAGTTTCACGGTACCGGTAAAATGATTGGGACATTATTTAACTATATGCTTTTGAATCAGGCCGCCGCCGGACTAGGATTACCTAAAGCATTACAAAAGGTTGCTATGTCCGATGACCTTGCCCGTGGTGCCCTGCAGACTTTAGGTGCACCGAAATACCTTGTCTCTAAGCTCGGTGTAATGGGTTATGCGAACACACTTGAGGCAGGTGTAGCCGGTGTCACTGGAGGGCTCGTAGGAGCGTTCTCTGAGGGCGTGAGGCGTACCGCAATGGATTTTCGTACTCAAGACCGTATGACCAAGAAAGAATGGCATGAGACGGTTGGATGGGGGCTTGTAGAGGGTTTCTTTAATAAGTATTTTGTAGGGCTGATAAATGACCCTGGATGGTGGGCCCCGCGGTTTCTCGGTGACGCTGTATTTGCGCTCGGTGAACAAGCCTACGGCGTTGCTACCGGCAGACAAAAAGGCTTTGATACAAACTCTTTCCTGCGTAGCGCAATACAAGGTCATATAATGGGTGAAATACAGGGTTTCGCCTTTTCGCCTACACGTGAGCAATTACGCACTGCTGAACGTAATACGCTTGCAATGAGGTATGGGGATATAATTGAGCGTGAAACAGGATATAAGTTTCCTACTGTCACCGATAAGTTTATGCACGGCAATGCAGTATATCAGGCATGGTTAAAAAATAAACAAATATTCCGCAAGCCATTTTCAGATGGACAGGTAATGAATATTGTTAAGCAATACGGTCTGACATTCAGTAAAAACGATGGTGAAGGATATGACCTATTTGTAAAAGTAACTCATCCTGATAATTATTCGGTAAAGCCTGATGATTATGTGAAAGCTACAACGGAAAGCCGTGACGACAGTATAGAAATACTGACTAAATATTATTCATTATCACCTGAACAAATCCAGTTGCTTAAAATAAATCAAACAATAGAACGTGGAGACCGTAAACAGTTATCAAGATTTCTTAATGCATGGGGTAAAACAGAAAAGGCTGTCACTGAAGTTGTTGAGCAGGTACCGGAGGGATTAACAAAAAAGGAATGGCTACAACAGCAAATAATACGTGACGCAAATAGAATAGGCTCTATATCTGAAGAAACACTTCTCAATTCATTTAGTAAAAAAATAGGCAGGGAGCCTTTAAAAAAAATACTTACTGAAAAAGGCATTGAAAATCCGGATTACGTACCTCCGAAAACAGATGAAAAAATAAAAGATACACCGCCAACACGAAGTCCCGAAGCTGTTAGGAATGAGTTTAACGAACTACTTAAAGTCCGTGATAAGAAAACAGGTTATCCAAAAATACTTATTGATTTAAAAAAGACAGCTACACGTATCTCCCGTGCATATAAGTTTCCTGACCCTATTGAAACAGCAGATGATTTAGTCGGCTATGCTACAGAGCAAATATTATCGAAGCCTGATATTGAAATAAAAAAATCAATTAAAAATTATCTTGACGGAGTTATACTTAATAGAGCGAAGGCATTAGTCCGTGAAAACTTGAAACAGGAAGCTACGGTAGAAATACTGAAACAAGGTCTGCCAGGTATAGACCCTGATAAAACAGGAGCTACTACAGACCAAAGAACAAGTGAAGCAGTAAAAACATCAAACGGTATATATAGCCTGCTTCGCAAATATGCAGATAAATCCGTTTTCAATACACATCAGGGTATTGCTTACTATATGTATGAGATGATGGGCAGAGGTTATACACAGCAACAGGTAGCAGAGATATTTAATCTTGCAGGTATTAAGGACCGCAATGGGAAAGATATAACAGCGAAAACGATTAACACATGGGTGGAGGCTACAAAGAATGGTATATATAGTCTTGCGCTTAATAAGAAATTAAAGAAAACAAATCCTTTCCTTATTAAAAAAAGGCGATATGTAAACAGTGAAAATAAAGCTATAACTGATAAGGCATTTAAAAATTATGAGAATAAGAACAGAGTAACAGGCCTTGACCCTGACCTAAATGATGATTTTTATATTAATCAAGTCGAGGAGAAAGGTGCGTATATTATTATGCTTCGTGACTATGAAGCAGTGAAGGAGCGTCACGGTACCAGTGTAGGTAATCATGTACTTATAAAGGCAAGCCGTGTGCTTGAGGACAGAATTGAGGAAATGAATCAATCGTGGTTTCCGGAAAAACAAAATGGAAAATTATATCTTAAAAATCCTATAGGAGAATTAACCGATAGGTTTGTCCTTTACTCTAAAAATCTATCTGATATACAATTCAATGAATGTGCCAGTGAATTATATAGGGTGCTTACACAGAACTTTGACCGTGAGGCTGAACCGGAAAAAGTATTTGCTGTAACAATACACAAGCCTGGCGGAGGTGCAGAACTTATAACTAACTTCAGGGGTACCGATGTTATTTTCACAAAAGACCCTGCTGATATAGTAAAGCCTTATGGCGAAATAATTGACAAGCGTGCTTTACTCACATCGGAAACACCTGAGACTATTACAGAAAAACAAAAAGAAGATTTTATAAAAGACAGTCCTTCTGAAGTTAAAAATAAGATACAAGGCAAAACAAGAACAAGTGAGCCTGACGCAGAGTTTGTTGGTGAACAGGTAATAAAAGAGTTTAAGATAGGAAGTGAAATACATCAATATCTTCTCAAGGGATTTAATAAGGCACGTGAAAAATTACCGGAGGGATTTGTCAATTTCACAAAGAGCATAAAGAGCCATGCGGATTGTGACCTTACGATTTGGGAGGGCATGGAACTTAAAGAACAGTATAGACCGCTCATACAGAAAATAAATCAATGGTCATATTTATTTGAGGAAGTAGGCGCTGACGCAAGCACGGTAATATCAAAGGCTCACGGTAATTTTGGTGTACCTCTTTTAACAGAGAATCAGTTTAATGCATATCGTGTACTTATGCAGTTTATCCGTGAGACTGAAAGCAAAGAACTTATGAGGCTTGGTACAAAAGCAGACAGGGTGTTGAAGGAAGGTATTGACTTTGAACGTAAAAGTAAATTAAATCTGAGCAATATTTTAAAAGGACATTACAGAAATCTTACTCATAATGTAGTCAAGCAGATGATAGAAGCGTCAAAAGACAGATTTAAATATTCAAAGATACTCGTACAGCATTTCGGCATAAACCCTAAAGACCTTGTTGATGTAATGACACGCCTTGAAAATCAGATATACAAACCCCTTGATGACCTGTATCGTGAAGGTCTGCATGGCGATAATTCTAATCAAGAGTTTTTTTCAAGACTTAAATCCGAAGCTGAGGATAATATAATTGACGCTCTTAAAACAAAAGGTACAGACGCTATACATCAGCAGAAAATAGAAAAAAGTTTCCGTGACATAAGTTTCGATACACCGAAGGGCAAGGAGGCAGTTGAGACAGCTATATCACGTATTGACAATGAACGCCTGAGAGGAGAGGCTTCACGTGCATGGGAAATATATCAAAAATTAAATCCTGAAAATCTCAGCTATACTCATCATATGGTACTTGGTCACGAAAAAAATAAATTAAAGTTTCAAAGTCAGATACAACGCTTTGTCAAGGGAGAAGCTGAACGAGGTGAGATTGTTGCGGACCCTATTATGAGAGACCTCTCCAATAGAAAAATACCATTGCTTGAAGAAGTATTAAAGGAAGGATATGAGATTGGCACTGACAGCGTTGGAATACTCACCGGTACATTGAAGTATGTAATTGAGAAACGTGCTAATCAAATAATGGCTGAAAACTTTAAAACAGGTTTTCTTGAAAAGTTTGAACAGGTATTTGCTGAGGCTTTAAAAAATAAGAACAAAGAACTTATCATGGAGTTTTTTGAAAATGAGGCTTTGGGTTATTTTTACTTACCGTCAAAAGCTGAATTGAGTTACTATTCAAAACTTATAAATGATATTAATAAAAAAATATCAGGTCTTAGATTAAAAGGTGTTACTTCCGGTCGTCAGACTAATACACTTATAACAGACCTTGAAGCAAAGCTCGCACACTTTGAAGGACAGAAGGAAAGACTACAAAGGCTTCGCAATACTTATCAGGTGTTTACTACTGAGAAGGGAAAAATTATTATGACGCCGGAGGCTAGGTTACTCGGAATGAACATGGCTGACAGAAATATTATAGCAAAGAAATTACTTGCCGAGGAGCAATTTATTCCTATGAACTGGTATAGCTTCGTAACTGAGGACAGGTCAAATCTTAAAGATATATTTAAAACTGTAACCGAGCGGATTGGTAAACTCCGTGCTCCTAATCTTACAAATTGGGATGGTATATATATGAGTCGTATCATGCACAAAGGTATGCGTGCTATGATATTCAAGAATGATTATCTTAATAAAAATTATGACTTTGAATATCAAACAAAACTTACAAAGATGTATGATACATTCAATAGACAATTAAAACTTATACGTTTTTACAAGCCTACTATTATAGCGCAAAATGATATGATACAAGGCTACCTTGCAAATCCTGCTTACATCAAACATATGTCATTTGGCTTCAGGGCCTTAAGGAGCAGGGGAGACAGGACTAATTATAAAGAGTTTACAGAATTATTACTTAAGTACAAAGACACAAATGCAAAGCAGGATGTTGACGCTATAATTGCATGGTTTGAAAAAAACCCCGGATTTTTTCACCGGCTTATGGGACGTAATAATCTTTTTAATAAACCTGTTGCTATAAAGATATACTCAGACGCATTGAAATCTTCCCTTACTCTTATGAACAAAGATACTATATTCGGCGCCATATCCGATGATGTATCAGGACAAAAAAACTTTACACAGAAGGTGGCAATGGGATGGAAAGGTTGGCAAAATGTCACATGGATGATAGATGAGGGTCTCAGGTGTTCAGTCGCACGTCCAATGTTTGAACGCTTCCTGCGTGCTTCGGGCGATATGAATCGTGCATTACAGGACGCCGCCGACTGGACCAATATGTTCATGGTTGAATATAGCCGTATGCCTACGTACACAAGGCAAAAGTTAAATCGGTTTTTCTTGGTACCTACATACCGTATTCAAACATGGAGAATGTACAAAGAGATGTTAAAACTTGCAGGTAGCTCAGTAAAAAGAATTACCGGTATAGGCACTCCGCAGGATAGATATATTGTGTCCGAAAATAAATGGAAACAGGCTTTATTTGAAATATCACCTATGATAAGAAAGGTAGGTGCTACTGCTGTACTAAAAACTATGCTTGCAGTTTTATTTGGTTACGGTTTCGATGGAATATTTGATACTATATTTGGTTACAGAGCAAAAAAATATAAATGGACACATGGCCTTATACATGATGACCTTGAGTTTTTATCAATGTCTACACCATTGTTTCAAATTGAAAAGTTTGTAATGAGGTGGCGTGCGCCTCGTGTCATGCTCAGGTACAATATGGCGGCACTCCCTGGGCTTGGTTGGGATTTAGCAACAAATAGAAATCCATTTACACGTAGAAAAATAATCACAGCGAATATGGCAAGGGAGCCACGTAAAGCACTTGGTCAACTTGGAGCAGAGATAATAAGAATGTATATGCCGGTAGGAAGTGATGTGCTTAACTGGTCGGATACTGATGTAGACCTTACAAAAAAAATAATAAATACATTTGGTCTTGGTTTTTTTTATAAAGCAGAAAATCCACAGGCTTTATTGCGCAGTTTTTATGAAGCCTCCAATAGGGCAAAGACACCGGAGGAACATCGGCAATTATTAAAAGAGTTTAACTATAAGTTTGGAAGGGCATACGAGGTCTTGTTTAATGAACGTTTTAAATCAATACAGGATGACCTTGAAGAAATGAGGAAAAACCTTTAAGGAGGGCAACATGGGAGATAAAGAGCAATTAACAGCAATGTTTACAACTGACACAGCGCAGAAGGAGCAATTATTACGTCAAGCCAGTAATTATCTTGAAGCAAGGAAAGACGATCCACATGCGAAAAGGATAAAGGCTTTGATAGAACAATACGGTAATGACGAACAGGAGCTTCGTAAACAATTATTCAAATACATGAATACATTTGCTGATACACAAGAAGCTGAAAACGCATTTGACGCTGTTGAGATTATTACTATGGACCCGATATATAAAAACTACAGATATAATCTTATGGTAAAGCTCGGTAAACAAAAACCTGTCGGTCAAAAAGAAGTATCTCTTATAGACAAAATACTCGACTTGTTTACTACAAAGAGTAGTCTCGCAGGAGAAGGTGCTCGTGTATATGGGGAACTTCACGAGGAAGATAAGTAGTATACTCATACTACTATGAATATTTAATATGCCCTCATATAGAATGTATATAAGTAGCAATACGGAAACAGTTATTGAAAATGAAATTGAGCAAGCAGTAATATCTTTATCACGTCATTACAAAGTAGACGAGGCTCTTACTCGTGCTATAATCAGACAGGAAACGAATAGCTGTTTTTCCGCAATACGCTTTGAGGAACACCTTAAGTCAGCTAACTGGTACCTGCGACTGCTTGATGACGATGAAAAGAAAGATGACTTCTGTTTCTGTTCATTTGGTATAATGCAGATACTTTATGGAATGGCAAAACATCATGGTTTCAAAGGTAAGCCATTTGACTTGATGTGTCCATATAACAGCGTAGCATATGGCCTTGAATACTATACATACCTTGCGAGAAAATTATATTATTTCGATAAGGCAATATCAGCATATAATCAGGGTGAAAGCCTACGGCAATATACACGTGGAAAAAATAAAGGAAAGTTTTTAAACTATCAGTATGTTGAAAATGTTATGAAGTATTATCTTGAATACGGCGGTAATCCTGAATATGTATATCCTGAAATAAGGGAATGGTATGCCACTAACAAATAGCGGAAAGAAAGTCTTATTGTCTTTAAAAAAGAAGTACGGAAAGGAAAAGGCAAAAAAGATTTTTTATGCAATGATTAATCAAAAGAAAAAAGGCTCGGAGAAATGGCATAATTAGCGTTTTCTCCGAGAGCCTTTCTTCTGTAAAACTCCTGTCTCACACACTGGACATTTTTCATCAGGTGTCCACGGCTTTAAGTATGCCCTCAAGCAATTAGGGCACACTAATTCCGTCACGACTTTTTCTTCTTTTCGCTTTTTATAACTGCGAGCCATAATGACATTGCCTGTCCTAAAGCCTGTCTAAACTTCATACCATGCTTAAAGCATTCCAGTTTAAAATCCTGTGCTATGTCAAGGCTATTAGCCTGCACCCACAATGCACGTTTTTCCTTGATGGCTTTATCAACCATCTCCTTGGTAATTTTCTCAGTCATTTTTTTACTCCTTGTTGGTTAATTGATTGCAAAATAAAACCCAGTACTCTACTGATGTATCATCTACGAACCTTGCATTTGTCATTGTTTCCTCGTCTATGGCATTTTTATATTTGTTGCAAAAATAAACTCCTGCCATAAATCCGGCCTTAAAGATTGACTCGCCTATATCTCCAAATATGACAGATAGGCTCTCCGTGCTTGCCTGTGATACTGGATATAGTATCAGCAGTAAAATAAAAATGATTAAAATAATTTTTTTCATATT
>Ga0180433_10006249_pt1 | contig 15690 bp, 14 predicted proteins | sample SS_ome_8_FD_132980 | JGI IMG/M metagenome (GOLD analysis project Ga0180433, IMG submission 132980) | Hypersaline lake sediment archaeal communities from the Salton Sea, California, USA - SS_1_D_1 metaG | ecosystem: Environmental > Aquatic > Non-marine Saline and Alkaline > Hypersaline >... | reverse complement strand
CCATCTGGTCGACTTCCAATTCAGCGCCATTGCCAAGGAGGCCTATCCGGATGCGGATCAACTGACCGCCTTCTTCGGCTTGATATCGTCAACCCTGAACATCATATCCATTGCCATACAAATATTCATGACCAACCGGATTATCAAGAATATGGGAGTGGTGGCTTCTCTGTTTTTTCTGCCCATCGCATTGCTCTTCGGGACAATAACCATCCTCATCAGCCCGGCGCTGTGGTCGGCCGTGCTGGTCAAAGTCGGCGATGGCGGGTTCAAGCATTCCATCAATAAAGCCAGCACAGAGCTCCTGATTCTCCCCATTTCCTCTGAGGTCAAAGCCAAGGCCAAGGCTTTTATCGACGTTTTCATAAAAAACTTTTCAAAAGGACTGGGCGGTCTTATCCTCATAACTTTGACAGCGGGATTTGGGTTTTCTGTTCAACACATCAGCCTAGTAACTTTTGCCCTGCTTGGCGGCTGGGCCTTTCTCATCCTTCGTATCAAAAGGGAATACATCAATTCTTTCCGGCTGGCCATCGAAAAGCGCTCGATCAACCCTTCAGAACAATCCTTAAACTTGGAAGATGCGGCGGTTTTCCAGAATTTTATGAAAATACTCGAAGAAAAAAATGAGCGTCAAATACTGTATGTTTTAAACCTCTTAGAGGATGTGAAGAACAAGGATCTCGTCCCTCATCTGGAAAATTTGATCAGCCACCCTTCGCGGGAAGTCAAATCGGTCGTTTTGCGCATGGCTCTGGACTACGAGGAGCTGGATTTCACCAGGGAGGCTGAAGCTCTCCTGGAGTGCAAGGATATAAAGGCACAGGCTTCAGCCATCCAATATTTGTGTCAAAAAGCAGAAAAGGGCGTGGAGAGGCTGAACAGTTTTCTCAACAGCAAAGATTACACAACACAAATTTCTGCCGTGACCTGTGCCGCTAACGAGTGGATTGAAAACCAGGAAATCCGGAAAGAAATCAACCTGAAAAGCCTTCTGGACAGGATGATGACCACCTTTCAGGAGGAAATCAAGGACAAAGAGAAGAAAAAGATCTTTAAAATAATCACAGCAGAAATCATAGGACGGGCAAAGGACCCGGAGCTCTTCCCCTATCTTCACCTTTTTGCTGAGGACACCGCCTCTGAAGTCAAAAGGGCGGCTCTCATAAGCATCGGACAGACCCCGGACAATGAGTTCATTCCCGTCCTCCTCCAAAATTTGGACACGCGACATGTTCGCAAGTACGCGAGGGAATCCCTTGCTGAATACGGCGAGGACATCATCGTCATCTTGACCAAGCTTTTAGAAAACACAGACGAGAACGAGGGCCAGCGCTTGGCCATACCGCAAGTGCTGGCGCTCATAGGATCCCAGAAATCCGTCAATATTCTTTCCAAAAACCTGGATACAAGGGATCTCCCCCTGCGCTACCAGATCATCAAGGCGCTGAACAAACTTCGCGTGAACTACCCAGAATTGAAATTCGACCACGCCCTCATAAAAATGCGAATTTTCGCGGAGATCGATGCCTACAACACGACTTTGTCTTCGTGGCTGCAACAGACCCAGACCCTCTCCTCTAAAAAAGATGCTCCCCAACTTAGGGACGAAGGCACCCAGGCTTGGAAAGCACGCCTTCTACTGGTCCTGGCATTGGAAGAAAGACTGGACAACACCTTGGAGCGCATCTTCCGCTTGCTCAGTCTCAAATACGCACCAAAGGACATGTTTAATGCCTATCTGGGGCTGGCAAGCATTAAAACCGCCCTTAAAGCCAATGCCATTGAGTTTCTGGACAATGTTCTGGAAACAGGCCTGAAAAAATTGATCGTCCCGCTCGTGGAAACCTCACGGCCTGAAGTCCTGGCCAAGGAAAGGTATTTGCTCTCAAAGTATAAGATTCCCACAGAAGAAAATGCCATACGATCCATCCTCTCGGCTGACGACAACTGGATCAAAGCCTGCACGCTGTATCTCCTCGCTGTGACAGGACAAGTAAAATACGCAGACATCATCAAAAAGCTCACCCAGGCTTCAGATCCCGTTGTCAGAGAAACTGCCGAATTCAACTTACGCCGCACAACGACGCGTTAGAAAGAGATGAGCGGAGGATTTCAGATTGACGGTCGAAGGGAAGTGTGATACCTTCAGATTGCCTATAAACAACTCATTCAAATTGGGTTAAGCCATGCTGACAAACATAGAAAAGGTGCTTTTCCTCCAGGACATTGATATATTCGAATACACGACGACCGAAGACCTCTCGCATATTGCAGCCATAACCGAAGAGGTCGAATACGAAGCAGATAGCACCATCTTCAAGGAGGAAGAGATCTCGGATTCTATGTATGTTGTGGTCGAGGGCAAGGTCAAGCTCACACGCGACGGCCAAGAGGTGATGACCGCTGCGAACAAAGATGTTTTTGGAACCTGGGCTTTGTTTGACGACGAACCCAGGATTGTGACCGCAACGGCCATTACACACACACAGTTGCTTCGCATCGACAAGGATGAATTTGTGGACCTTCTCGCCGACCATGTGGCCATCACTCAGAGCATCTTGAAAACAATGGCCAAAAGATTACGCAACCTTATGAGGCGGATCAGCAAGTAACGGCGACGCCTGTTCAAAAGGACACATACAAAGAGAAGTTCAAGGTTTTGACTGTTAAACAGAACAGCGAGGAGGAAAAATGGAGAATTCCGTAAACGGAGAAACTATTGTCATTGTCGACGATGAAGAAATGGTGTTGACGAGCCTGAATTCCTTTTTAACCCTGGAAACAGAGTACAAAGTCCAAACATTCACCTCAGCCAAAGAAGCCCTGGAGTATGTCAAAAAAGGAAGAGTGGACCTGGTTATCTCGGATTATCTCATGCCCGAGATGGATGGAATAACATTCCTGTCCAAAGTCCGCGAAGTCAAACCAGAGGTTCCCCGTATTATTCTCACCGGATATGCCGATAAAGAGAACGCCATCAAGGCCATCAACCATGTCGGTTTGTTCCAGTATATCGAGAAACCCTGGAGCAACGATGACTTGTTGATCATACTCCGCAATGGACTTGAAAAACAGAAGCTTATGGCCAAGCTCAACGAAAAAATCAATGAAATCAACATGGCCTACGGCGAACTCCAGGATTTGCAGCGTGAGATTGTCAAAACTTTTGTCTAGTCAATACCCTCTCGCGCCCTGCATTCATCCAGAAAATGATTCCCGAATCAAAGAAACTCACGAGTTATTTCACTTCCCGAGATCCTTGACATAAAATCCCCTAAGAGAGCCCAATCCTTCTTTGTTGTCTTTGCCTATCGCTCTCACACTCCAAGCCCAGCGCATCTGTTTCCTTCCGGAAAAAGTCCTGTCATGCTGAGGAATCACAACATATCTCTCCTTCACAGTGGTTTCCAGCATGACCTCGCCCGTGTTGGGATTTCTGAGTTTGAAGACATACTCCTTGACTCCGTGCGGTGAAGGGGGTTCAGTCCAAATGAAGACCCATGGCCCGTCACGCAGCTGATGCACTTTTGCCCATTCACGCGGGTAGAGCAAAGGAGGATGGTCAGGAATGACTGTCATGAGTCGCTCATGATGACGGTGCTCCGGTCCGAAGGCATCCCGAAAGGCACTCCCGATATCGAGAATGCCATCGGCAAAAGAAGTTGTCGCCTTGCTCATATTTTGAACAATAATCCTTGATCCTTTGTTCAAAGCCGGGGTGCCTTTCTTGACCAGGTCGGCAAGGATGAAGATCGATTGTTCAATCCCCTCGATGACCGCCTTACGCCGATCCTCGCTTATGATCAACTCCTTGAGTATCAAATACTCGGGGCCAGCTCCTATGGTAACGATTCCGTAGATGAACTCACCCATGATCTCCTCCGGGGTCATTCTCCCTTTGGGAACGATAACATTGATTAGCTCGGTGATCATCGTGTCTTTGACTTTGCCCTTCACGTCAAACTGCAGAATATCGGCGTACATGTTGGCTGTTTCCATAACTTTATCCCTGGCTATGCCCCTTTTTTTGACATTCTTGAACACCATTTCTTGGCCGGATACAGACACAGAAAATAAGATGAGAACAAACAAAAATATGCATAAAACCGAACACAAACGGATGGGTCTCTGATAGGAAACATTCATGATCTCACTCCATCTGGATTTTCGATCAAGGGTGTTATCGCTCCCGAACCTGTTTATTTTAACAACGTGAATGCGGAATTGGCAAATACACCCGGAGCCCTGTTGGCATTTCCAAAACCTTGATGAAAAGTTTAGTGAATGAATAAAAAATCATGCCCGCTTCTATTTTGGCTTTCCTGGATAAATGCCGTATGATATATATTCAAACCAATGAAAACCCTTGTGTTTTGTGGAGACAAATGGAATTACGGATTGTCCCACCTTGAGCTGCTGTTGAACAGCGAGTTCAATATTATTGGCGTCATTCTGCCCACTCTACAAAAATGGCGCATCCTGTTGGAGAAACACACCGGGCAAAAATGGAATACCTCTGATGTTTTCACGCAGAGGATCAAGGCAAACTTGAAAAGAGCTGTATCGCGGACCACTTTGGCAAGACATCCCAAAATATATGCCAAAACAATCAACGCGGAAGCCATACTGAAAAAACACAAAGTGCCCTTTTGGCGCGTGGATGATGCCAACGCCGAAGCACATATCAACAGGTTGAAAAAGTTAGCGCCAGATCTCATCCTCTGTGCAGGTTTTCCACAGATATTTTCTGGGAAATTGCTGGCAATTCCCAAAAAAGGAGCAGTGAACTTCCATCCTTCACTTTTGCCCAAGTTTAGAGGACCGGATCCCTTTTTTTGGGTCATTGCCAAAGGTGAAACAGAAAGCGGTATAACGGCGCATTTCATGACAGACAAAATTGATGCCGGGGACATCATCGCCCAAATCGGATTTTCCATTCAGGATTTCACCTATGCGGCGCTGGTCAAAAAATGCATAGAAGAAACGCCCCGGTTGATCGAAGGCGTCTATACATTCTTTTCTGAAGGACAGCAACAGGCGAGAAAACAGGATGAGTCCAAGGCATCATATTATCGGTATCATAGAGAGGAGGACCACAGAATCCTCTGGGATTCACAGGATGTCCATCAAATCAACAACCTGACACGAACGGGTAGAGCCTTTTGTTTTCTGAACATGCACAAAGTGGGAATTATACAGTGTTCCACCGAGGACAAGAATCCGGATCTCAACACCGGAGATCATACCGAGGAAGGAACAGTTATCCGCATCGACGACAATTCAGTGGTGGTAAAGGCCCTGGGGGGTATGATCCGCATCCAAGAATTCTTGGACAAAGGCAGGAAGATGCGGCCGAAAGAATGTGTCAAACGACTCAACATTCAAAGGGGAACTCAATTCAACTGAGAAAAGACTTTGGGCCTGGTCATTGACGTGTTCTTTTTTCCGAGTTTTTCAAAAATATCTGCGTTGACCTTTTCTATGGGAGTTTGCGCATCCACAACCACAACCGATATCTGTTTTTTGATCATCTGCGGTGGAAGACACGTGGCGTCATTGCAGGCTTGATAATATATGTGGAAGGGAATGGTGTGCTTACCCAATCCTAGATCTGTTGGAATGGGAATGATGCCGAAGAAAAAGATCACCCCCTGGTAAACGGACACTGCGCTTTCGGAGAATCCAAGCCTGATCTCGGAGGGTTCGGGGTAAACGACGTCTTTAAACTCGAACGGCTCTTCCTGCGGAATGGTGACTTTTGTGCCGATCATGTAGTCCTGACTGGGCTGGTTGGAATTGATATGCCAAAAGGCCTTTATTGTCACTTTAACAGCGATTCTCAACTCCATGCCCGGATGAATTCGGTCATAAGATTTGAATATGGCAAATTTCGCCACATCTTTGTCATCATCAAACTGAGCCACCATGAGCAAAGAAAAAAACAGTATACCCGGAAAGACAAGTGAAAGCTTTTTTCGGCTGATCATAATTTTCCTTTTTCCCCTCTCATAAACCTGCCTTCTCCAGGACCTCCTTTTCCCCACAACAAAAAAACAGAACTCCAGTCATTACAACCAGAACAACTTTAACCGTGGTCAATATTTCGGATATGCGCATATACTTCGCTCCATACCAGCCAATCCCGTCTCTCAATAATCGATTGGCGCTGTCCGAAGAACCATTAGAGTTTAAGTACGAGAATATAACATGTTTTGTTCCGTTTAGTAAGCCGCTTGAAAACCATGAAAAGAGCTCCATAAAAAGTGGCTTTTGGGGTTGGCTTCATGGTTTTGGCGATTTGAATATTTGCTGCGAAGCAACTTTTTCCGGTGATTTTCGTCTATATAAGTGATAGGGATGGAAATAAAAGGTAGGTGAGTAAAATGAAAACAATCACCCGAATCGGAATCCTCCTCATGGCTCTTGTCATCACTGTCGTCGGATTCAACTGGATCACATGTTGTTCAGGCTGTGCCGACATCGCCAGAATGAACAATAAGGCAAACCTTCCGATGATTGCAGACGCAACACTCCACTATGAGATCGTGGTGAAACCTTAATAGCCAGAAATTGTATCCTGTGATCAGCCAGCCGATATTGACAACAAAGGATCACTCTATGCGCACTTGATCAGATATTCATCTGTACCAGTCGCGATAAACGGTTATTTTATCTCATGGAGATTGTCGCCCCTTCCCCGCATTCCTCTCCAAAGGGCGATTCACATGTTCCGTCTGTACTGTCCTCCCACCTCATAGAGAGCCTGGGAGATTTGGCCGAGCGAGCAGACTTTTACAGCTTCCATGAGTTCAGCAAATATGTTCCCGCCGCCCAGAGCAACTTCCTGAAGGCGAGCCAGAGCCTCCGCGGCTTCCTTTTCATGCTTTTTGTGAAACTCATCGAGACGGGTGAGCTGGAATTCGATCTCTTCTTTGGTGGCCCGTGCCAGCGGAATGCCGAAAGCGCTATCACTCTCAGCGGTATCGGGATCCCTAAAAGTGTTGACACCGATGATCGGTAGCTCTCCTGTGTGTTTGCGCGTTTCGTAAAAGATGGATTCTTCCTGAATTTTACTCCGCTGATAGCCGGTTTCCATGGCTCCCAGGACACCTCCACGTTCCGTGATTCTGTCGAACTCCATGAGTACCGCCTCCTCGACGAGATCTGTCAATTCCTCGACAATGAAGCTCCCCTGATTCATGTTCTCGTTTTTGGCCAAACCCCATTCCTTGTTGATGATAAGCTGGATCGCCAGTGCCCGGCGGACCGATTCTTTGCTCGGAGTCGTAATAGCTTCATCGTAGGCATTGGTATGGAGGCTGTTGCAATTGTCATACACCGCACACAGGGCCTGCAGCGTCGTGCGGATGTCGTTAAACTGGATTTCCTGGCTGTGGAGGGACCGACCCGAGGTCTGGATATGGTATTTGAGCATTTGCGAGCGCTGTGACGCGCTGTACTTCTCCCTCATGGCTATGGCCCAAATCCGTCGCGCAACCCGGCCGATGACCGTGTATTCGGGATCCATGCCGTTGGAGAAGAAAAAAGACAGGTTAGGGCCGAAACTGTCCAAGGGCATCCCCCGTGACAGATAGTACTCGACGTAGGTGAATCCGTTGGAAAGTGTCAGGGCGAGCTGGGTGATCGGATTGGCTCCGGCTTCGGCGATGTGATATCCGGAGATCGAGACGGAATAGAAGTTGCGCACGTTGTTTTGCACAAAGTATTCCTGGATATCGCCCATCATCTTCAGCGCAAATTCGATCGAGAAAATGCAGGTGTTCTGCCCCTGGTCCTCCTTAAGAATGTCAGCCTGCACCGTGCCCCTCACGTTGTTGAGCACGGCCGATTTCATATCCCGATACTGTTCCTTGCTGGGCATTTTCCCATTCTCGGCAGCAAACCTATCCACCTGCTGATCAATGGCGGCGTTCAAGAACATGGCGAGAAGCATGGGGGCCGGACCGTTAATGGTCATAGAAACGGATGTGTTGGGCGCACACAAATCAAAGCCATCATAGAGCACTTTCACATCGTCCAGTGTGCAGATGCTGACACCCGAAGTTCCCACTTTGCCGTAGATATCGGGGCGCCGGGCGGGATCAAACCCGTAGAGCGTGACAGAATCAAAGGCGGTGGACAGCCGTTTTGCGTCATAATCGGCGGAAAGGAGCTTGAACCTCTGGTTTGTCCGGGCCGGATCCCCTTCACCGGCAAACATCCGGGTAGGGTCCTCGCCAACTCTTTTCAAGGGAAAGACGCCGGCGGTGAAAGGAAAATTCCCGGGAAGGTTCTCTTTGCGCAAAAAGGTGTAGATTTCGCCGGGATCTTTGAAGTTCGGAAGCGATATCTTGGGGATCTTCTGGTGGGCAAGGGACTCTGTGTAAAGCGGAATTCTGATTTCTTTGTCTCTGACGTGATAGACCAGCTCATCGGATGCGTATGTCTTTTTCGTCTCTTCCCACCGGGCCAGAAGATCTGTCGTCTCTTCCTCCAGGGTCTCCTTGGCCCTGGCGACTTCTTCTTTGAGTCGGGTCAGCAACGCGGAATAATTTCCCTCCAACCCATCACCGGTCAGGGCTTTGGCGGTCTCTTCGAGATGCCAGACTCGCCGCACAGCTTCGGCCTGCTCTTCGGTTTTCCGGTGGTAGCCGCGCACCGCTTCAGAAATATCAGAAAGGTATCTAATCCTGTCTGGCGGAATAATAATTGTCTTTGAAGTGGATGTTTTGCCATCAGGCCTGGGAATCTGGGATTCGAAAGCCACACCTGTTTTGTCCTCGATAAAATCCAAAATGGCATGATACAAAGACGTCACGCCATCGTCGTTGAATTTGGATGCTATGGTCCCGTAGACAGGCATGGATTCCAGAGGTTTGTCAAAATCATTCCGGTTTCTCTGGATTTCCTTCCGGACATCCCGGACGGCATCCTCTCCCCCTCTCTTTTCGTACTTATTGACAACCACGATATCGGCAAAATCAAGCATATCAATTTTTTCCAGCTGGGTCGCTGCACCGAATTCACTCGTCATGACATAGAGTGAAAGGTCTGCCAGATCAACGATCTGCGAATCTCCCTGGCCTATGCCGGCTGTTTCGACAATGATGAGATCATATCCGGCGGCTTTAAGAACAGAGAGAGCCTCGGGGAGGGCTTCGGGGATTTCCATATGGCTCTTTCGTGTAGCCAGAGAGCGCATGTAAACCCTGTCGCTGCCGATGGCATTCATACGTATTCTATCGCCCAGGAGTGCACCCCCGCTCTTGCGCCGGGAGGGATCACAGCTCAAGACAGCGACGGTGATATCTTTGATATCTCTAAGAAGCCGCAGCACGAGCTCATCGGTCAAAGAAGATTTTCCCGCTCCTCCTGTCCCCGTGATACCGACTACGGGAATCGTTCGTTTGGCCCTTTTTTTTGAAATTTGAGTCTTGAATTTCTCCAAATTCCCCTTTTTCCTGGCTTTTTCCAGTTCAACCGCAGATATTGTGCGCGCGACGATGTGTCTGTTATCCGTCGAAAGAAGGCCCAGGTTCAAAGAATCTTGGCTGTAAATGGGAAAATCCATTCTCTGGACCATGTGATTCACTATACCTTGAAGCCCCCACTTTGAGCCGTCCTCAGGGGAGTAGATTTTTGTCACTCCGTAGGCTTCAAGCTCCTTTATCTCTTCGGGGATGATGACACCGCCGCCTCCGCCGAAGATTTTGATGCTTGAGTTCCCTGTTTCGTTCAAAAGATCAACCATGTATTTGAAGAACTCGATATGACCGCCCTGATAACTGGAAACCGCTATGCCTTGGACATCTTCCTCGATGGCGGCATCCACGATCTCCTGCACTGACCTGTTGTGACCCAGGTGGATCACTTCGACACCCGTGCTCTGCAGCAGTCGCCGGATGATGTTGATGGCAGCGTCATGCCCGTCAAAAAGGGATGTCGCCGTCACGGCCCGGATGTGATGTTCGGGAACATAGGGTTTTGGCTCTTCACTCATAAGCCTCTCCTTTTCATGTTAGTCATCCTGCTTGGCTGTGCACTTTCCCAGAATGAAATCCGTCTGCAGTTTGATGTACCTATCGATGCTGTAGTGCGATGACAGATACCAGCGGCGGAACGTCCACATATGGCCCAGAACCACGATGTTATGGGCTACGAGCTCGATGGAGCGTTTGTTCATGTGGGGAAGCTCTTTAGACGATACGAGATCAGCAAGGATTTTTACGAAAACATTTGTCAGCCTGACTTCATTTTGCAGAACCTTTTCCCGCCAGTGGTGGGGAAGAGTTTTTGTCTCCTGGTATATGAGCAAAATATGATCGCTCATCGAATGACACACATGGAAGTATTCTCTGATCACGGCGGCCAAGACATCCCGTCCTCCCTTAACCTTATGCAGGGCATCGGCAACACTCTTTTCGACTTCGGCATGGATGGCATCACACACCAAATAGAGCACGTCCTCCTTTGAACGGACGTATTCATACAGCAGTCCGTTGGATATGCCCGCCGTTCTGGCAATCTCGCGTGTGGTTGTCCTGTGAAATCCTTTGGCAATGAAAAGCTCGACAGCCGCATCCACAATCTGGCGCCGTCTCTGACTGACGAGATTCTGATCTTTGATAAAAGTGGGAATATCTTTGGTATCCGGTTTTTCTTTACACAATGGTCACAAACCTTGTTGATCGAGCGCTCAATCAGATTACCACAACAATCCGGCACTGTCAAGCACAAAGATCACACATTTATATCAATAATTCAGACGCTGGAGCAGAGTGACCACTATTCACCATTAATTCATTGCATAATCCATTAACTTATGCTAATGATTTGGACTCATATTTATTACAGCGACATGTCGCTGTTTGCCAAGTCTAGGCTCAACTTGATGCAGCTGAAAACGCTAAAAAAAATAATTCTCCTCGTCGCTATCCTTTATCTTTTTATCTTTTCCATACAATTGATGGGATCTTCCTTCAAGCTCCTGGGCACGGGATTCGCTGAAGCCCTCATCCAGACAACAGCCAATCCCGTCATTGGATTACTGATCGGGATACTGGCAACCAGTATCATTCAAAGTTCATCGACCACGACTTCTATCACGGTCGGGCTAGTCGCAGGAGGCGTTTTAACCCTGCAAGGAGCCATTCCCATAATCATGGGGGCCAATATCGGCACGACCATAACCAACACCATCGTCTCCATCGGCCATGTGGGGCGTAAACAAGAATTCCAGAGGGCGTTTGCCGCGGGCACCGTCCATGATTTTTTCAATATTTTGGCTGTTATCGTCCTCTTTCCGCTGGAGATGGGCACCCATATCTTGGAAAAATCGGCCACTGTTCTGGCTGGCGCCTTTGTCGGCATCGGAGGCATAAAATTTCTGAGTCCCCTAAAGGCCATCACATCTCCTTTGATCAATCTGGTCAAAGGATGGATACACAGTCCGGTCGCCCTCATCATAATAGCTCTAGCCCTGCTTTTTTTCACCCTTGTTCAGCTCGTCAAGATCATGCGCTCGTTGATGCTCTCCAAGATCGAGATCTTTCTGGATAAATACCTATTCAAGAATGATTTCACGGCTCTTCTGCTCGGTCTATCCGTGACAGCCGTTGTGCAGAGCAGCTCAATCACAACATCGATCATCGTGCCTCTGGTCGGTGCAGGCATTCTTACCGTGAGAAAGATCTTCCCCTACACACTGGGGGCGAACATCGGAACGACCGTCACAGCTATGCTGGCCTCATTCGCCACACTGAATCCCGTTGCCATCACTGTGGCCTTTACCCACCTGCTTTTCAACATTTTCGGCATCGTTATCATCTATCCCCTTAAAAAACTGCCCATCTGGATGGCAGAAACCTTTGCCAGGATAACAGCCAAGAACCGGAGGAATACGGTTGTTTTTTTGATCATCTATTTCCTCCTGCACATCGTGCCGTTGGCGTATTTTCTGTTTGTGGATTAATATATGATGTGCACACACTGTTTTTCTAACGGAATTCCAAAAGTTATCAAGCCCAGAGGGGGGAACACATGTTTAAAAAGATATCCGCCATATGGAAACGGGAAGGCCTGATGAAATCGTAACAGAAGAAATTGAAGGTTAGGTTTCCAGGAAGCTCTTGCCGATGGAAAAGGCCTTGCCGATAAATTCGCCTATCCCGTGATAAATTCGGGTCTCCGGAGCATAGAGTATGGGCTTGACTTTGGTGATCTCCGGGATGCCCGACTCATCCAGAACAGAGGCATCGGCTTTAACATCCTTGATTTCTCCTATGAACTGCGTGTGCAAACCGATCTCAATGGTATGGAGCAGTGTGCACTCCAGGATAAGCAGGAATTCCTGGATGTAGGGGGCGTCGACGAGATCACTCCTAACCGGATTGAGCCCCACTTCAGCCAACTTGTCGACTCCTTTTCCAGAAGCCATCCCAAAGTAATCGGCGACTTTGGCGTGAGCTTCAGAGGGAATATTGATAGTGAAAGCTTTCCGTTCCGTGATATTTCCGTAAGAATAGGTGGCTTTGCGGAGAGAAACGGCCACACAAGGCGGTTTTGAGCAGCAGATGCCACCCCAAGCAGCCGTCATGGCATTCGGCTTGCCCTCCTTATCAAAGGTTCCGACAACAAAAACCGGGGCAGGATAGACTAGGGTCCTGGCGCCCAAAGATTCCTTCATTGTCCTCCTCCTTGGAGCAATTCGGATGGGATGATGTATTGCGAATCATTACGGCCAAGTACGCTGAAATACGAAAAGGCGACCTTAACACAGCGCTCAGACTGTCCAAAAAATCATCAGCTTTTTTTCGGTCAGATTATATACAGAATCCCGGACAAAGAAAAGCCGCCCGTTGGGTATCCGTCAGTAATTCTCATCCAGAAAGTGCTGGTCAGAGGCTCTCTTCATCCATTTCCCATTGTGGCGGCACCATCGATGTATCTCCAGACCAGGCATCCTCAAGTTGGTCATTGCGACGAGTTTTTCAAAGGAAGAGTTTTTATCATCGCCGCTGGCATGGTTGTCATACTCAGCAATGAAGCGCAGAATCATGTCCGGCTCCAGCGCATAGGAACGGACCTCGACCAGAGCCTTCTCGTTGGACAAACGGACATCACTAACCACAAACAGGACCGGTCTGAAGTGAAAACAAAAAAAAGATCCCATCCTTTCCTTCCAGAGAACCATCTCAGAATCGTTGGCCAATATCATCAGCCTCACATTTTGCATCCGGGTCAGGACATGCTTCAGCCGCTGGCAGTCAAGATCTTTGGGAATTTCTGGGTCATTCAAACACACGACAAGCCGATTCCTCTCAGCAGTTGTGCTGTAGGAGCTGATGAAATTATAATCCTTATAGAAGGCCGAAATTTGATCAGGTATGCTGATATCCTTGGGGATCTCAATCCGCGTTGTGCCTTGAGCGGCTTGGAGAACAAGACACATCGCCAAAAAACCGATGTGAAATGCAGTCATTTCCCTCCTCCTTTTGTTGTCCTCTAAAGTAATAACGCCAAAAAGAAGGAGTCCGTTTCATAGCGAACCGCAATATTTTGATGGGGAAAACCGGGCATATCTCCCTTTAGAATGAAGGACGAAAAGGGCAAAATACCCGGGAAAATAAATTCAGTTACGGAGAGACCTGATATTGCTTCTTTCCTAGGTCCTCGCGTCTATTCCTCTTTTTTGGCTTTTCCTGCAGCTTTTCCAATCCAGATGGTGACGATAACAGCAATGAGTGTCACAATAACGGCATAGACGAGCATGGGGCCTAACCCCTCAGCTTCACCGAACACCTCGAGAAATATGGCCTTTATCGCTCCGTTCCAGGCCAGCGCGGCAACTAAACCAAAGGCAGCGGTGACCAGTGCTGCCAGTTTGTCGATAACTTCACCCTTCATTCCATTCACCCCCTTTCAAGCTAGGATTTGAAACGATGCCCCAAACAGATTGAGTCCAGGAGGGAAATAATCCTCCCTGCCGCCAGCTTGGACAACGGCCTCGGGCTTTTGTGCCAGTCCGTACAGGCTGAGATAAATACGACATATCGATCCCCTCGTTTGACACACTCAATCCCGCATATTTTCCGAAGCTTTAGCAGCTTCTCTGACCGAAAGCTTAGCAAAGTCACATCCGGATGTCAAAAACCCCGGACAGCCTCCCTTTTTACGCAGTGAACCTCGATTCCCCGCTCATCACGGCCTCTCATCAGACTCATGCCTATCTTAAAAGCAAAAGGATAATAAATCCGGCGGAATTGGCGTTGACAGTCATTCAAAGCTGTGCTATCTTGCTCATCCTGAAAAAGTTAGAGAAAAACCGCAGCCCAGATAAGACCATGATAAAGAAGCTCCCAATCCTTGTGGCCGTTCTTATCATTTTGCTCATTGTTGAATCCTGTGTGGAGCGGCAGTCTTTTGCCAAAGAAGACAGGCTGGAGCACTTCTTTGCCAAAGAAGAGGTGACTGTGGCCGTCACAGACTCAGGGCTAGGTGGGCTTTCCGTCATGGCCAATGCCCTGGAACGAATGCGGGAGGCCGGAATATTTCAGAAAGCCCATTTCGTCTTCTTCAACGCGCTTTTTTCCAACGAGGGCGGATACAACAGCCTGAGAGAGCGGGAGCAGAAAATCCGTATTTTTGACAGCGCCTTGAGGAGCTTGGAAAAACACATCAACCCGGATGTGATCCTCATCGGCTGCAACACGCTGTCTGCTCTCTACGAGGATACCGCTTTTTCGCATCAGACCACGATTCCAGTTAAAGGCATAATAGAGGCCGGCGTCGAGTTGATTGCGACAAACTTGAAAACTCACCCGGAATCAAGGGTAATTTTATTCGGAACGCAGACGACCGTGAGTGAAAGGATCTATGAGCAAAAGCTTGTCGAAAGAGGATTTTTGCGCGAGAGGATTGTTTCTCAAGCATGTCCGGATATGGTTCCCTACATCGAAAAGGGATACGACAGCGACGAAACAGAAATGCTCATCTATGCCTATGTCGACGAAGCCGTTCGCAGGGCGGGCACAGGGAGTTCTCACCTTTTTGTCAGCCTTAACTGCACCCATTACGGCTTTGCGAGCAAGTTATGGACAAAAGCTTTCCAAAGCATAGGGATTACACCTCTGGGATTTCTCAATCCCAACAACAGGATGAACGATTTTCTTTTTCCGGATGCTCAAAGACACCGGTTTGATCATACGGATGTGTCAGCCAGTGTGATCGCTATGGTTCCCATCGACGCCCAAAGAATAGCTTCCATAGGAGGATGGCTGAATGCTGTGTCTCCGAAAACCGCGGCGGCCCTGAGGAACTACACGCATCACCCCAATCTTTTCGAGTGGAAAAAATATGTGAATGCCGAGAAATAGGTCTCAGTCCGGATCCACGAATTGCACCTCATGCGGGCCTTGAGCGATGCGGCCGATGACCCAGGACCTTATCCCCTTTTCTTTAAACAACGATTGCGCTCGAGACACACTCCGCGGACTGATGACAAGTACCATGCCCACTCCCATATTGAAAGTCCGGAACATTTCTTTATCCGCGATCTGACCGGATTTCTTGATCTCCCTGAAAATCAGCGGGATGGGCCAGGATCCCTTCTGGATAACGGCGGTCATTCCGGAAGGAAAAATTCTAGGGATGTTTTCATAGAAACCACCCCCCGTGATATGGGCCATG